>Ga0182024_10000046_pt1 | contig 213114 bp, 216 predicted proteins | sample P32metaG_FD_120480 | JGI IMG/M metagenome (GOLD analysis project Ga0182024, IMG submission 120480) | Permafrost microbial communities from Stordalen Mire, Sweden - P3-2 metaG (Illumina Assembly) | ecosystem: Environmental > Terrestrial > Soil > Wetlands > Permafrost | place: Sweden: Stordalen...
ATACGATGCTCCTTTACGATCCGGCCGGCGGCGGCTATGCCTTTTCGTACATCGGGTATAACGGCACGATGGCCGGCGGCGGCGACACCGAGGACACCCGTTGGGACGACGCCCTGAAGTACCGCTTCACCTATGGCCCGGTCCATTTCGGCGCGATGTATAAATTCGCCGATGGTTCTGGCGGCTGCTACTCGGCTTCCTCAACCTGGACTGCCGCCAACTGTACACCGGAAGGGGCGCATAACAACGCCTATGGATTCGACCTCGGCGGAGACTACGGCAAGTTCTCCGCCGACGTCGTCTACCAGCGTTACAACCAGGCGATCAGCGTATTGAACCCGTTGCTGGGGCCTCAGAGTCCGGCGGCTCCATATCAGTCGACCACCAACAGCATCAATACAAACCCTATCAACGGGGCCAATCTGATCGGAACGACCAACACCTTATACGGAATCGTGACCGACAACAGCGCCATTATGGTCGCTGCCAAGTATACGTGGGACGCGTTCAGGTTGTTTGGCGGCTACGAATACATCCGGCAGAATAACCCGAGGAACCCGTTGGGCGTTGGCGCCTTGGACCAGGGCGGTTATCTCCTGAGCGGCGTCGAAGACAACAATCTTGATTCTCCCAAGCACGTGCAGATCTGGTGGACGGGCGTGAAATACGCTGTCGACAGCAAAACCGACATCACTTTCTCCTGGTATCATCAGCTGCAGAACGACTTCCGTGTTCCGACGGCTTGCTCGCCCCAAGCCGGTTTCCGCAGTTCCTGCGCGGGCACCCTCAACGAGGAGTCGCTCTATGTGGATCATCACTTCACCAAGCGTTTCGACGCTTTTGCCGGAATTGCATATTCCTACGTGAGCGGCGGTCTGGCGATCGCCATTCCTCATGGCCCCGGCGTCCCCTATAAATACGACAGCAACGTTGCTCCGACAGTCGGTGGTCGTTTCACCTTCTGATCGCTTCCGCGGCGGGCTCAGTCGAGAGCCCACATGGGTACCCGAAGCGCGCGATCGGCGTTGCGCTGCTCTTCGCGGCAGTGCGAACTTCGGCACCGCTTACGGTGCTGCGGGCCACCCTGTGTCTACGTTCTTGGCCGACACGGCCGCGGTGGAGACCACTGCCCCCAATGGATCGGTGACGGTTCGGGAAAGAATGGCTGAAACCTAAGCGGGAGCTAGGAGAGCTGCGCGGCCCCTGATGGCGCGAGCGGACGGAGAAGACACTCTCGTGCGAAGATGAACTGAAGGCCCAGACCTCACCACCGCCTCGGGCATCGCGCGGCAGGGTGGCACGCATCCGGCATGGCGGATAGTTGCATCGCGACGGGGACGAGACCAAGGCGGCCGGCCAACAATTGCTCTAAATCATCCGAGGAGAATAGACATGGCACTTTCTGCGAGAAACCAATTACCGGGAATCGTCGAAGACGTTAAGCTGGGAACGATCACCGCCCAAGTCGTTGTGAAGGTCGGCGATAACCAGGTGGAAAGCGTGATCACGCGCACCAGCGTCGAAGAAATGGGCCTGAAGAAAGGCGATGCGGTACACGTCGTGATCAAATCAACCGAAGTGATGATCCAGAAACCGTAAATGCGGGACACGACAACGCGTGCCACGAATTGAACTTGTCGAATCGTGGCACGTTGCACGTCCCCGCACGCGACAGCGTACACTCACCCCTACTGCCTCGGTTGCCGGGTCTGAGGTCCGGCAGATATTGACTACGTTAGAGCTTGGTTGGGGGAAACTCCAAGTATCTTTCGGATACTCGGGGTTAAGTCCGGAACGAGTAAGGTGTCCGGGCGAAGACGTGAACCCCCGCTCCCTCACGGTCGCGGCTCGGAACTGAAACTGAGCCGCACGCGTTAGCCAGCGAAGGCTCGTGCCTACAACTCGCTCTCGTACTGTTCGAAGACGACGCGAACCAGTTGACCGCGGGTTCGGACGCCGGTTTTTTGGAAGAGGCTCTGCAGAATGGCTTTGACGTAGCTTTCCGATATTTGGAGACGCCAGGCGATCTCCTTATTGGAGAGACCCTCCAGCACGGCCCGCAGGACCCGGCGCTGGCGGTCGTTGAACAGGGGGGCTGACTCCGGCCGGCTCTCGCCCGGTTTCTCGGCACGAGCGAAGGAGCGGTCCAAAAAGGTCCCGCCCGCCATGGTGGTGCGAATAGCCTCGCGGAGTTCTTCGAGGGGCGCATGCTTGAGAAAAATGCCGGAAACCCCTTGGCGCATTAAGCGGCGAGCTTCGTTTTCGGTAATCCACGCGGTCACCACCAGCACGCGGCCCTCGAAGCCGGCTTGCCGCGCGGCCGGCAAAAAGTGGGACGCGCGTTCCGAGCCGAGGTCGTGATCGAGCAGCACCAGATCGATCGGGTGCCGGGAAATGATCTGGAGCGCTTCGGCGATAGTTCCGCAGTGGTCCACGGTCACGTTGGGTTCCGCCAAGGCGCCCGCCACGCCTTGCCGGAAGATGGCGTGGTCATCTACCAGTAACGCGTGAATGGTTTGCTCCAAAGTATCCATCAACGAGCCTCCATAGCTTTCTCCACCGGCCATAGCTCCACCGCGAAGCAGCTCCCCTCGGGTTGCGGTTCGTAGCGCAGGTTGCCGCCGTGCGACCGCAGAATCGCGCGGGAGATGTAGAGTCCCAAACCGCTGGCATGCGCGCCCGCTTGAAACGCCTTAAACAGGTCGTCCGGATGGGCCACACCGGGGCCCGTATCGTATAGACGAACCACCACCAGATCGGTCTCCACCGTCGCCGAAATGCGAACTTCCCGCCGTTCGCGCCCCGCCAGAACGCAGCGCATATTTCGGGCTAGATTGACGAATACCTGCAGTAGGCTGCGCTGGTCGGCCTGCACCAGCGGCAGGTTTTCGCCGATCTCCCAGGTGACGGCGATATCCGCATCGGCTAAAATCGGCTCGATAACAATGCGCGTTTCGTAGAGCACCGTGCCCAGGTCGGCGATAGCCCCTTCGCGGTGCGCGGCCATGTTCAGGCCCGAGGTGGCGATTCGTTCCAGGGCCTGGATTAGGCTGCCCAACGCCCGGTATGGCTCGGTATCGGCCAGCCCGTTGGGAGTTGGAAGTGTCGCAAACGATGCGGCCGCGGCCGCGGCCAGATTACGAATTTCATGCGAGATGGCCCCCACCAGAACGCGTGAAGTCGCCATCATCGAGTCCAGCCCCGCGCCTTCCCGGTCGCGCAGATTTTCGGAAGCGTCCCAGATCACGGCCGCTAGTCCTGGGCCGGTCGAGCTTTGAAAAGTGGATAGCCACACGTTGGCCAGAAACACTTCGCCATTGCGCCGCTTTGCCTGGCATTCCACGTGGGTTCGCATGTTCCCCTGCGGATGCCTCTTCAACATGCGCGGCAGAATCGGTAAGTAGGGCGCCACGTCCAATCCCTGCATGCTCTTTTCATCGAGGTCTAACAACTGACGGGCCGATTCGTTGGCCATTAACAGCCGCCCGGAATTATCCATAATCAGAATGGCCAGGGGACTGGTATCGATCAGCGTGCGCACTTGTGATTCGGCGTCTTGCCGGCGGCGCACTTCGTTTTCGAGCTCGCTCAAATGCTTCCCCAACAAGCGGCGCCGCTCGTTCAACGACACCACCAGGAAACCGGTCATGGCGAAGCCGGCCGCCGCCACCAGGAACCGCCCCGTAGCGCCTGGCGACCACATCAGCGGGTCGAACGCTTCGCGCAGGAAACTGCATATCACGGAGAGGGCGATGATCTGAAAGCTATGCAGCGCTGCGGCCGAGATTAAGATCGGAAACAGGTACAGAAAACCGAGCGACATCATCGAAAAGTGGGCGTCGGCCCAGGCAATCGCCGCGATCATCACACCCGCGATGGCGCACACCGTCACCCGATGCGATTCCGCATAACTCAAAAACACCTCGAGTCGTATCATAGGCGTATGCGTGTAGAGCCGCACTACGGGGCCCCTAGAACTTACCATCATAACGTTCGTAAACGGGGGATCACACGTATCCTAACGACTGTCGTACTAGGTGTCTGTGGCCTGGTGTTCCTGTTCTACATGCTGGCAGTGGCGGAGTTGGTAGCCTTGCGATGGGTCAATCCGGCCACCACCACTGTGCAGGTTCAGCGCCGCTTGGAGGCCTGGATCGGGCATCATCCTTATCACAAACGATATACTTTCGTGCCGCTGGCGGACATCTCGCCCCATTTGCAGCACGCTGTCATCTCGGCGGAGGACGGCCGCTTCTTCGAACATCACGGGGTCGACTGGAAGGAAGTGCAGCAGGTGATCGACCAGGATATGGACACCGGCCGGCTGGGGCGCGGCGCTTCCACCATCACCCAGCAACTGGTAAAGAACCTGTTCCTGACCACGCATCGCTCGGTGATCCGCAAGGGCGTTGAGTTCACGCTGGCGCCGGTTATGGAACAGATCCTCTCTAAGAAGCGGATCCTCGAGCTCTATCTGAACGTGATCGAATGGGGCCCGGGTGTTTACGGCGCCGAGGCTGCCGCGCACAGTTGGTATGGCATACCAGCCGCCCGCGTCAACCGTGAACAGGCCGCGCGCCTGGCCGCCCTGATTCCTTCGCCCTTGCGCCGCAAGCCTGCGCGTATGACCTGGTATAGCACCGAGATCGCCCGGCGTATGTCACAGCGCGGTTGGTGATCCATCGGGAGCGGCCTCATCACGCTGCCGGTATCCCGGACATTCGACCACCGGTAAGCGGGGATACTTGGGAAAACGCCGGTCGGTAAAGCTTAGGCGGCACAGATGGAAAATGGAGCCGCGATCGGAACGGATCACCTGCGCGTGCCGGCAGGTTTCGCATAAGCCGATTTTCGCATCCATGTCTTAAGTTGTTATACCGATTCCAGCAGCCACCCGCACCGGCGGCAAGACCGCCAGCGTTACGTACCAGATCGCCGGTGTGACGTAACGCCGGCGATCTTGTCGCCGGTGTCGTTTGAGCCGAGGCTTGGCCGCGGGCTGGATAACCTGGCCCCCAGTTGTGCCATAACTTTCGCAGACGCGCTTCCTACGCCGATCGGAAGTACCCGCGCCGATCATTTCATGCGTCTTACAGATTATCGGCGCGAAACACTGCGCCAGGGCTTACACTGTTCGGTAACCCATGCGGTTCGCGCTACTAGTCCTCAGCTTGGCGTCGTTCGGGCAGGCAATCGCGGCAGACTACTTCACGCCGTCGCATCGCCTTTCTGGCATTGGCGTCGCTCGCGACGATCTCTCGGAAGACGTTCTGGCGGCCCGCACCGAGCTGATGACCGACTCCCAGACTTTCTCCATCCTGCGCGAGCCCATGGCTGTGCCGGGCGCCAAAAGGATTACCACCGATAAGAAACTCCAGCAGATCTTCCAGTCGGCCGCCGAGCGCAGCGGCCTACCGGCCTCGTTAATTGAAGCCATCGCGTATCTGGAGAGTTGGGGCGACGCAAAAGCCGAGAGCCCCGCAGGCCCGCGCGGCATTATGCAGATTTCGCATGGCACCGCCCGCGAGATGGGGCTGCACGTGGTCCGCACCGTGAAGTACCGGACTGTTAAAGAGAAAGTACAGGTCCGCGACAAGCACAACAAACTGGTTACCAAGGTCGTTCGCCGAAAAGTACCTTACGCCGTGCCCGGCCGTGACGAACGCTTATCGCCCGAGCGCGCCATTCCCGCTGCGGCCATGTATCTGGCCAATATGGAGCGGAAATTCGGCGGCCGCGACTGGGCCATCTTCGCCTACCATTGCGGCGAAGGCTGCGTCTCGGAAATGCTCGATCTGACGCGGCGCGCGCGCGGAATTCCCAAAGATCAGGTGACCGTGGCGCGTATGTTTTTTTCCGCCAACCCGGTCTGGAATCGGGAGCTCTATGATGCCATCCAGATGCAGATGCAGCGCGACTACTCGCCCACCTACTGGTTCCGCGTGCGGCGGGCGGAGCAATTGCTCTCTATGTACCGCAACGATCCCGATGGCTTCACGGGCTTGGCGCAACAGTACCGCAGCCAGTTCGGCAACGCTCCGCGCGCGCCCCATCGGCTCTCGGTTTGGCTGAAGCGCGATGACCTGGTCTACCACAGCGGCGACGACGTCCGCGCCGCTATGGGAACCAAGCTGGTACGAGTTTTCGACCGGCCCGCGTACTTCGGCTTCGCCCTGCACATCATGCCCGACCAGCCGGAGACTCTCGAGTACCTGTCGCAAGCAACGCCCGCGGCCGTGGGCACGCTCACCTACATCGCCTTCGAAACGCGCCGCCTGTGGGATGAGATGAAGCCCAAGGGCGAACACTACGTGCCCCTGCCGGTAACTTCGCTGGTCGAACCCGAAGAATACACGGTTCCCAATTCGCGCAGTGAAGCCCCATCACACGCCTCCGGGCAGGTCTTCGACATTGCTTACGCCGGTCTGCCGCCGGCCGAATACGAGGCTCTCCGTTTCGTGTTGGATGACCTGGGTTGGGATGGGTACCTGGGCTTTGTCGAGGAAGGCCGCGAAAACCTGCACATCGGCTGCGCGCCCTCGGCACGGGAGTTCTTCACTTCGGTTTTTCAGGAAGGGCTGAAGTCAGCCGATGATGTGAAAGGCCAGGAAGGCGCCCACATAAGCCACGACGCTCATGTAAGTGAATTGCACTAGCGGCCACTTCCACCCGCCCGTCTCCCGCCGCACCACCGCAATCGTAGAGACGCATTGCATGGCAAAAGCGAAGAAGATCAGCAGCGCTACCGCTCCCCCGGGCGACAGATCGCGGTGGATGGCTTTCTGCAGGTCCACGCTGTTTTCGTCGGCGCTATCCATCCCGTAAATCGCGCCCATGGTGGCGATGAGCGTCTCGCGAGCGGCGAACGAGGTGATCAAGCCGATGCCGATTTTCCAGTTGAACCCCAGCGGCTTGATGACCGGTTCAATAGTGTGGCCCACAATGCCGGCCACGCTGTTCTCGAGCGCCGGCGGCTTGCCGTGGGAGAACGGCACGTGGGCCGCCACCCACAGAATCACCATCACCAGCAGGATCACCGTGCCGGCGCGGCGCAGAAACACCACCGAGCGATCGAGCAGCCGCAGCCCCAACGATTGCAGAGTCGGCCAGCGGTAAGAAGGCATCTCCAGCAGGAATGGCGTGCGCCCGCTCTTCAAAACGGAAGACTTCAGAACGCGCGCCGTGAACACCGCCATCACAAAGCCTAGCGCGTACAACCCGATCATGACCACGGTCTGCGTGCTGAGAAACGGCAGCACCTTCCAGTTGGGAACGAATGCCAGCACGATGAGCATGTAAACCGGAAAGCGCGCCGAACAGGTCATGAACGGCGCAATCATAATGGTGGCGATGCGGTCGCGCTTGTTCTCAATGGTGCGGGTGGACATGATCGCCGGCACCGCGCACGCGTATGCCGACAGCAGCGGGATGAACGACTTGCCTTGCAGTCCGACTTTGGCCATGGTCCGGTCGGCGATCACAGCCGCGCGTGCCAGGTAGCCGGAGTCTTCCAGGATGCCGATGAACAGGAACAACATCAGCACCTGCGGCAGAAAGACGACGACCGAGCCCACGCCTTTCCACACTCCGTCAATGAGCAGCGAGCGGAACAGCGACTCCGGGAGCACAGATGCAACCCAGTTGCCCGATACGGCAAACAGCCACTTCACGCCATTCATCAACGGCGTGACGTAGTTGAAGATGGTTTGAAACACCAGGATCACTACGAACGCAAACACGACTACTCCGGCTACGGGATGGAGAAAGAGAGCATCTAGCCGGCGCGTCCATTTGGGAGGCAGCGGCGGGCGGTATTTAGCCTGGTTCCCGATATGCCCCGCCCACGCTCGGCATTTCGGCACATCCTGAAGCACTGGCAGTTCCCGGAGCAAAGGCTTGGGCATCGCTCCAGCCAGGAACTCGAAAATCTGGTCGATACCCTCGCCTTGGCGCGCGCTGATGAGCGCCACCGGCGCGCCGAGTTGCGCCGCCAGAGCCTTGAGATCCACATGGCCGCTGCGCTTGCGCAGGTCGTCCGCCATGTTCAGAATCACCAGTGTCGGCAACCCCAGCGACAGAATCGGCGCGGCCAGCATCAAATGTCGCGCAAGGTTCGTGGCATCCAGCACCAGCAGAACCGCCTGGGGCTGCGGCGTATCGCCCCGTTGTCCCGTCAAAACGTCGTGCGCGATTTGCTCGTCTTCGGAGCGCGGTGAAAGGCTATAGACGCCGGGAAGGTCGATGATCCAGGTCTCGCGCCCGTCCGGAAGCTGCGCCACGCCGGTGTGCTGCTCCACGGTTACGCCGGGGAAGTTCGCGACCTTCTGGCGAAGACCGGTGAGGCGGTTGAACAGGGTGGTCTTGCCGCTGTTGGGCGGCCCGATCACGGCCACACGCGCCGGCGGCACGGCACCTTTGCGGCCCGGGAGTTCGAGTACCGGGACGCCCGCGCAACCGTTGCAATCGCTCACGATTTTCTGGGCTTCCTTGGAAGACGGACTTTGAGAAGCCGGGCCGTCTCCCGGCGCAGCGCGATTTCCGAACCATCCACCTGGAAAACCCGCGGATCTCCGCCGGGCGCGCTACGCCCCGCCGTGATCTCCATGCCAGGCAAAAAACCCAGTTCCATCAGCCGCCGGGCTTCTTCTCCCGGAAGGTCGATACTATCCAGAGTGGCGGTGTCGCCGCGCCGCAAATCCACCAGGGTGGCGCCTGGCTCGATCTGGCTGTTGCTACTGAGTTGCAACATGGTTTCAGTATGAGGGCGTCTCAAATCCCTGTCAAGAGGCGGCGATTGCTTTTTCGACTTCTTTCGAGCCACCAAGATTCCGCTTGCCTCCAACTGGTCCAAAACAAAGATAATAGATAACCGATGCGGGTGCAATATAAGATTCGCCGGGCGGCTCCCCTCGACCTCGACCGGATCGTCGCCATTGAGGTGGCCAGCTTCGGCCGCGAGGCCTACGATTGCAAGCTATTTGCACATTTCCTGCGCCAGTGCGGGGATCTATTCCTGGTAGTGGAGCGGAATCGGAAAATTTGCGGGTACATGGTCACCTGCATTAGAGCGGGTCGCAGCGCCTTCCGGGCGGAACTGGTCTCCGTCGCGGTCGACCCTGCGAAACGCGCCAAAGGAGCCGCTTCCGCGTTGCTCGATAGCACTCTACGCCGGTTGCGCCGCCGCGGTGTCGAGCGAATCAACCTGGTGGTGCGCGCCGGCAACCGGCCGGCCCTGGCGTTTTACGAAAAGTATGGCTTCCGCCGTATACGGCGCGTGACCCGCTACTACGAAGATGGCGCCGATGGCATCGCCATGGCACGCCCGGTCATTTCACGGTGATGGGAACCGACGCCACCGTGGTGTCCCACGCCACTTGCAACTTGCCTTTGTTGCCTCCCTCACTCGAGAGGGTGATTTTCAAAGTTTCAATGGGAGCCGGCGGCTTGCTCATGTTCATGGCGACGCGGCCCAAATCACGGTTCTGGCTGTAATCCAGCCCCCACTGTCCGGTCTGCTTGTTGATAATCAGTTTCCACTGGTTCGAATCGGCCAAAATCCATAATGTGTAGTCGCCCTTGGGAACGGTCAAACCGCTAATGTCCAGATCGGCATCGGTGTGGAAGGCGGTGGCGTCATTGGCTCCCGCGCGCCAAACCGGATATGTGGGATCGCGCGAGATCAGTCCGCCCGGTCCAAAAATCTTTCGCCCGTGTACGGAGGGAGCGCTGTAGGCGACGGTGAGCTTCTTCGCGTTGATAGTGACAGCCGTTTGCGCTGGCGGGCTGGCTTGCGCGAATGCTCCGCAGGTGGTGGCTATTAGCAGCAGGGGCAGAGTGAGCGAGCGATACATGGGTCCCTCCACAGCGAGTATAGTATGCGCTCCCCAAGGCTCGCTCGCGCAAAGGCCGCCCCCTTTGGTAGGCTCCGTAACGTGCGACTCACCGAGCCGCGGCCAGAGGGAGCGGTTGTCAACCGGCACGCGACTCCGGCCGGCGCTACTTTTTGCGCAGTTCGGCTTCGCGCTGCCTGTCGGCGGCGGCGCCGCTGAAATCGCCGAGAGCTTCTCGGGCGCGGGCGCGATTCAAGTAGGCTGGGGCGAAACCAGGATTGCTTCTAATGGCCTCGTCATAGTCGCGCAAGGCCCTACCGTACTGCCCGAGGCGGAAATAGACACCGCCCCGCCCGTTCAAAGCAATCCCCAGATCGGGCTTCAATTGCAGCGCCCGCTCGAAATCGATCAATGCGTCCGGGTCGCGGTGCAGACGAACCAGGCATACACCTCGTGCTGCATAAGCAAGGGGCATATCCGGGGCGAGACGAATAGCCTCCGAATAATTTTGGAGGGCCAATTCGTCGCGCTCCAGAATATATTGGGCTACTCCCAGGCTATAGTAGGCCGGGGCGTACTTGGGACGCAGCTCGATGGCTTTCTTATAGGATTGAATAGCGCCGGCATAGTCTTTGGTCTTGAATTGCTCTTGGCCGCGCTGAATGGCCATATCGAACGGCGCCGGAATAGTGCCGGTCTTCGGCACCGCCGGCGGGGGGAGCGGTTCCGCTTCCGCCGGCCGTTCGGGTGGCGCGATCGGCGGCAACGCTGCGGGTGAAGGCGTCACGGCCTGCGGCGTGGAAACGGCCCGGTTCGGCTTGGCCTCTTGAGGCTCGGGCTTTGGCTCGGCAACTGGGCTGGGGGCAGGGGCTACTGTCTCGGGAGTGGGGACAGGGGCGGGCGTAACATCGGTCGGCGTAACATCGCTCGGCGTAACTGCGGCGGGCCTGGCGGCAGCTACCTGCTCGGGCGGCTGTGGGGTCCGTTCCCACGGCTTCCATACGGCCAGAGCGCCGCCCACGGCCACCACCGCGACTACTACCGCGACCACCACCGTCAGCACAGGCAACCGCGAACGCCTTGCGGACCCGGCGGGTTTGGGCAGCGGTATCGCGGTAACCCGCGTGGTCGGCGTGTCGGAGAAGGCCTGTGCCAGCGCGCGCACGAACTCGCCACAATTGGTGAAGCGCTCTGCAGGGGTTTTGGCCAGGGCTTTCGCCAGAATAGCGTCCACCGCTTGCGGAAGGGCGGCATTGAGGGTGCATGGCGGCGGTGGCGTTTCGTTGACGATCTTGTAGGTCAGCGTAGCTAGCGTGTGGGGGCCGAACAGAGTGCTGCCGGTCATCATCTGATACGCCACCACGGCCAGAGAGAATTGATCCGCGCGCCCGTCCACCGTCTCGCCGCGGATCTGTTCCGGCGCCATAAACTCGACGGTTCCCATCACCATGCCGGTAGGCGTCATCGTGCGTGTATCGCCGATCCGCGCGATGCCGAAGTCCATGATCTTGGCGGTGCCGGCGGTGTCGATCATGACGTTGGCCGGTTTGATGTCGCGATGGATCACACCCCGCGAGTGTGTATAGTCCAGTGCGTCCGCCATCTGGCCCAGCACCTGGAGGATGGTGGCTGCATTGGGCAACGGATTGGCCTTGAGCCGCGCCGCCAGGCTATCGCCTTCGATGTACTCCATCACCACATAGGCCCGTTCGCCGTCCTCGAAGACGTCATGGATGCTGACGATGTTGGGATGTTTGAGGACGGCCGCGGCTCGCGCGTCGCGCAGCAAACGGTTGCGCAGAAACTCGCGCTCGTCGGGATCGTCCAACCCGAGGTCCACCGTTTTGACTGCTACCTGGCGGTTCAGCATCGGATCCGAGGCCAGGTAAACCACACCCATGGCCCCTCGTCCCAACTGGCGTATCACCGTGTATCTGCCAAACGTCTGGGACATAGGAGGGATTCCCGCATGATATCGCACTCCCGGGTGGGGCATGCTTTAGCTTGCCCAAAGTCGCCTTGTCGATGACTTGAGGGCAAGCTAAAGCATGCCCCACCGACGGTAATTTCCTCGCCGCGGCGTACAATCGGAACAGAGGTTCATAGAGAATTGCGCGCGCAACCCCTTGGTGCGATCTGCCTCGCCTGGATGGGAATCTTTCCGCTGCTGGCGGCGCCGCTCCAGCGCCCGTACACGGTTGACAGCTACGACGTAAGCATCCAGCCGGACTTGATGAAACAGCACGTAACCGGAGAAGCGACGATCCGGTTTCACAGCCGGGTGGACACGTCTATTTCCGCGCTCGAGTTGGACGCGGGCGAACTCCAAATCGCAAGCGTCGTGGAAGGGGACGCAAAGCAGTTCTTCGAGCGGAAAGGCAGCACGCTGGGCATCGTACTGACGACTCCTCTCCACCCGGATGAGCACCGCACCATCACCGTACGGTATCAAGCCGGACCCGCGGACGGCCTAAAATTTTTCCCCGACCAGATGTACACATCGGTAACCAGTGATTGGATGCCCTGCGACAATCGCCCGGGTGAGCGGGCCGCGCTGCATCTCACCATTGCCACGCCGCAAGATATGAAAGTAGCGGCCAGCGGGCGACAAACTACGACGCGCGCCAGTGAGGGACACAACATCACCGAATGGCAGTTGGATTCCCCAACCGCGCCCTCCTTGTTCGGTTTCGCTCTCGGCAGCTTTACCGAAAACACATCCGAAACCGCCGGCGTGAAACTGCGGGTCTTGGGAGCGGGCGCGCAGATCTTTGAGCCAACCGTAGCCGCCATCCGCTATCTGGGCGAGCGCTCCGGCAAGGGCTACCCGAGCCAAGCCTACACCCAGGTCTTCATCCATGGCGACGTGATCCGTTCGATGGCGGGCTTGACGCTCCTGCCGGAATCGTCGGCGCAGGAATTGGCCAAGCCGGACACTCTGTGGCTTCTCACCAGCGAGCTGGCGCATCAGTGGTATGGAGTTGGAATCGCGTCGAAGGATTGGTCGGATCTTTGGCTGAGCGAAGGTGTCTCCGCGTTTCTGGCCGCCGCCTTCCTGGGGGAACGGTTCGGCAAGGCAAGCTACGAGAGCCAGATCGAACACTCCCGGCAGATCTACAACCGATTGCGCGCGGAAGACAAGGATCGATCGCTTTCCTTCAGCCAATGGACGAGTTTTGAGGACGCCAGCGGCGAGATCCCCGCTCACAAGGGCGCATGTTTTCTATATCTGGTGCATGCGCTGTTGGGAGACAGCGCCTTCTGGGATGGCTTGCGATTGTACACCAGTGAGTTATGGGGCCGGGCGGCGACCAGCGAAGATTTTCAGAAGGCGTTTGAAACCGTGCATGCCCCCAATCCGAACACCGGCAAGAAAGGTGTGGCGATACGCAAGAACGGCAAGAATGCTGCGAAGCCGCTGGACAACTTGTTCGATCTTTGGGTCTACGGAATCCCGGCTGGAAAGACCAAATGACGCCCGTGTCCATCGAATTTCTGCGCGGTGTACTCGGGGTTCTCTGCGTTCTCTTCGCGCACTTCGCCGGCCGCACGGCCGTAGCCGTTCACAAGGGCCGCCAAAAGCTTCCTAAACTGTACGCCTGGATCATCCGCGCGGCGGCGTGCGGGATCGCCATCTCGCTCCGCCACCCCACGGATGTGATCGATGTCGCCGTCTGGCTGCTGAGCCTGGCGGCGTTCGCCTCAGGCTGGTGGGACGCCTCGCGGGAGAAGCCGGCCGAGGATCTCACGCACGAGATCTTCCCCGAAAATTAGCCCGTTCAGTCGAGCGTGGTAACAGTTAGATTATCCGCGTCCCTAGTCCCGCTAACCTTGGCCGAAATCGTCTTTCCCGAGGAGGCCGCGGAACTCCATTTTTTGTTGTTCTTGATGGCGTCCTGGGCTCTCTCATTCCCCACCGCGTCGAAACGGAGGATATGGCCATCGTTCATGCGCAACGCGAACTCTTTGGTCGCCGCAGAAACCGCACAGGCCTTGTTTTCGTCGGTCGCTCCGGACTTGCCGACCACCGGTGCGCCGGCATCGGTCCGATCGGCAGCGCTGCTCTCGTTCTTTGCGTTGGGGCCATTTTGGGTAACGTTGCCTCCGCAGGAAGCGTCCACCAGGGTCCCCTTGTACGCGTGAATTTCGACGGACGCCGGTTTCGCTGATTTAGGTGAGTCCGGCGTGACCTTCGGCTCATCATCACGCGCCCAAGCGGCGCCTAGCAGTAAAAAGCTTGCCACAGCAATCGCGGATCTTCGCATACAGAACCTCCTGCCGATATTGTCAAAGCAGCATCGTTCGCGTGTCGGTGCAAACCAGAACGTCCATAGGCGCATGCGTAACAAATCGAACCTCTTTGAGCCATGGGGTACAATCTCTGTTTATGTCTCTTGTCGTAGTCGGTTCGGTTGCGTACGATGGCGTGGAAACGCCGCACGGAAAAGTGGACCGCATGCTGGGCGGCGCCGCCACTTACATTTCGCTTTCGGCCAGCTACTTCACCCCGTCCAAGATTGTGGCCGTGGTGGGTGACGATTTTGCCCAGGAAGACCTGGATCTGCTCACCTCGCGAAACATCGACGTCTCGGGTATCGAGCGGGTAAAAGGGGGTAAGACCTTCTTTTGGGCGGGTGTGTATTCGGCGGACATGAATGACCGCACCACGCTTCGCACCGATCTCAACGTCTTCGCCGATTTCAATCCGAAGCTGCCCTCGAGTTACCGCTCCGCTCCCTACCTGTTGCTGGGCAACATCCAGCCAGCCCTGCAAAAAAGTGTGCGCAGCCAGATGAGCTCCGTCAAATTCACCGGCGGCGACACCATGAACTACTGGATTAACGATTTCCGCGGTGAGCTGATCGAAACTTTGAAGGACTGGGACTTCCTGCTGATCAACGACAGCGAGGCGCGCCTCCTGTCCGGCGAGCACAACCTGCGGCGCGCCACGGCCAAGATTCTGGACATTGGCCCTAAGATCCTGGTGGTGAAGCGCGGTGAATTCGGCGCCGTTCTCTTTACCCGCGATTGTCATTTCATGGCGCCGGGATACCTGCTGGAAGACGTCTTCGATCCCACCGGGGCGGGGGATTGCTTCGCGGGCGGGTTCATGGGCTATCTGGCGGGCCGCGGCATCGCGCCCCAGGATGGCAACATGGATATGGCCGAGCTTCGCAAAGCCGTCATCTATGGCTCCGTGATGGGAAGCTTCTGCTGCGAAAAATTCGGCGTGGACCGTTTTCGGACCTTGACTCGCGAGGAGGTCGACGGGCGGTATCAGGAGTTCAAGAGCTGCACAGCGTTTTAAGGGCCCGAACGTACCCGCTAAAGAGCCACCCGATTCCATGGCTCTGCTTCCTCCTGCTTACCGTGTGGAGCGCGCTGGCCGTCTGGTTCTTCTATGCGCACGGCTGGCTGCTATACTACGGCGACGCGGAAGCGCACCTCAACATTGCGCGCCACGTTTTCGATTCGCAGACTCCTGGCCTGATCCAGTTTGGAACTGTATGGCTGCCCCTGCCGCACGCCCTGATGCTGCCGTTCGTGCAATTCGATAGTCTGTGGCGCAACGGCATGGCGGGGGCGATCCCATCCGCAGCAGCGTTTGTCGCCGCGGGGACTTTTCTGTTTGCTGCCGTCCGGCGGATTTTCGATTCCACGGCAGCAGCGATGGCGGCAGTAGCGCTTTTCGCCGGAAACCCCAACGTGCTCTATTTGCAATCGACCGCCATGAACGAGCCGCTGTTTTTCGCCTGCCTGGCCGCGCTGCTGTATTTCACCGTGCGCTTCCGCCAAACGCAAGGGTGGGGTGCGGTTGCCGGTGCCGGGCTGGCGTGTGGCCTCGCGGCGCTGACACGCTACGAAGGCTGGTTTCTGATTCCCTTCGTGACCGCCTATTTTCTGGTGGTGGCCAAGCAGCAGCGAATTAGCGCAGCCGCTCTGTTCGGCATTATTGCGTCGCTGGGACCGGCTTATTGGCTGGCGCACAATTGGTGGATGGTGGGCGACGCGCTCGATTTCTACAGGGGCCCGTATTCCGCCCGCGCCATTCAAGGATCGGCCTCCTACCCAGGCCGCGGCGACTGGCGTCTGGCCTGGCTTTACTTCCGGACGGCTGTAGGGTTGTGTGTGGGGCCCGGTTTCTTCTGGATCGGAGTGGCGGGAGTGCTGGCCGCCTGCGCCCGGCGCGCCTTCTGGCCCGTGCTGCTGCTGATTCTCCCAAGCATCTTCTATGTCTGGAACATGCACTCGGTGGCGTCCCCTATCTTCGTGCCGACGCTATGGCCGAACACGTTCTACAACACGCGCTACGGCCTGGCGGCATTGCCGCTGCTGGCACTTGGGGCGGCGGCCGTAGTGGCGTTACATCCCGTGTATTTTCGCCCGGTAATTGCAACGCTAGTGGTGGCCGTCGGCCTCAGTTACTGGGCCGTTCACCCGCGTCCCGAGAATTGGATTACCTGGAAGGAATCTTCCGTCAATTCGGAAGGCCGCCGCCAGTGGGTCCATGCAGCCGCTGAATACCTGGCCCCACGATATGTGCGCGGATCCGGCATCGTGACCTCCTTCGGCGATTTGATGGCGATTTACCGGGAAGCCGGGATTCCGCTGCGCGAAACTTTGACCGGTGACGATCAGGTGCCATGGCTGGCCACGATTGCGCGCCCCGAGCTCTTCCTGTGGCAGGAATGGGCGGTTGTCATAAGCCGTGACGCAGTGGATGGCGCGATCAACCGCTCCGGACGTTATCGCCTGGAAAAGACGATCGCCGCGCCGAAATCTCCCGTGATCGAAATCTACCGCCTGGTAGGGCGGACCCCCTGGTCCGCAGCCGGCCCCCTGGCCGGCTTTTCGCCAGTGGCAAACTGATGAAAATACCGTTTACTAAAGCCCACGGCGCCAAGAACGATTTCCTGCTCACCTGGCAAAGCGATGTCCCCGGCGGGGACCTGGTGGAAATCGGCCGCGCGATTTGCAACCGGCACACCGGAATCGGCGCCGACGGCTGGCTGCTGGTTGCGCCGCCCACCGACGCCGACGCCGAGGGATCCATTCAGCTCTACAACTCCGACGGCAGCATAGCGGAGATCTCCGGAAACGGTACCCGTTGTGCCGCCGCATTCCTGATTCACCGTGGCTTCGCGCCCGGCCTGGTGAGAATCCGTACCGGCGCCGGTATCAAAACGTTGCGCCTGCTCGGGCGTTCCGGCCTCCATTTCGATTTCGAGATGAATATGGGGCGGCCGGAAATCAGCGCAGAGCGATTCCCACTGCCGCTTGCGAATGGCCCCTGCGATGTCACACTGCTGTGGGCTGGCAACCCGCAATGCGTTGTGCCCGTAATAAACCTCGACTTCGACTGGCGCTCCATGGGAGCCGAGATCGAATCGCACCCGCATTTTCCCAATCGCACCAACGTTTCGTTCATCCAGCCGGTCGACGACCACACCATCGAAGCGCGCTTCTACGAGCGCGGGGCAGGGGAGACCATGAGCTCCGGCACCGGCTCGACCGGCGCTGCCGTCGCCGCTGTAGCCCGCGGTCTGGCGCAATGGCCGGTGCGCGTGCTCACTCCCGCCGGGCCCCTTGATCTGCACCGGGAGGAGGATGTGTATTTGACCGGTCCTTCCGAAATCGTAGGCCAAGGCGAATTTTTCATGTGAGAATGGCAAGTGCAACCCCCGCTCCCTCACGGTCGCGGTTCGGTCACACGCGCGCGATGTCGTATCGGAGCAGACCCATCGCAGCGCTCTTACCGAGCCGCGACCGTTAGGGAGCGGGGGTTCCTCGAAAACCGCATGCCGGAAGCCCAGATAGCCGCGGACGCCACAGCCAAGCTCCTCGAAGAAAAGATCCGCACTCGCCGCGCACGTGTCGGGATTATTGGGCTGGGCTACGTGGGGTTGCCGCTGGCCGTGGAGTTCGCCAAAGCCGGATTCGCAGTCACGGGAATCGACGTCAACGAAACTAAGACCAGGCGCGTTAATGCCGGCGAGTCTTATGTGGGCGATGTGCCCAGTTCAGCCCTCGCGCCCCTGGTCGAATCCGGCAGGCTGCGCGCCACCGCCGATTTTTCAGCGGTCGCGGAGCTGGATACCATCAACATCTGCGTTCCCACCCCGCTGCGTAAGACCAAGGACCCGGATATGAGCTACATCGTCTCCGCGTGCCAGGAAATTGCGCAGCATTTTCATGCGGGAACGCTGGTAATCCTGGAATCGACCACCTATCCCGGCACCACCGACGAACTGGTTCTGCCGATGCTCAACAAATCCGGCCTCGAAGTGGGACGCGATTTCTTCCTCTGTTTCTCGCCCGAACGGGTCGATCCCGGCAACCCCAAATACCAGACGGCGAACATTCCCAAAGTAGTAGGGGGCTGCACAGCCGCATGCACCGAAATGGGCCGCCTTTTTTACTCGCAAGCCCTCGAGCGGGTGGTCCCGGTAAGCTCTACCCAGGTTGCCGAGATGGTGAAGTTGCTGGAGAATACCTTCCGCATGATCAATATCGGTCTGGCCAACGAGATGGCCCTGATGTGCGATCGCATGGGCATCAACGTTTGGGAAGTGATCGACGCGGCGGCCACCAAGCCGTTCGGGTTCATGCCGTTTTATCCCGGGCCTGGCCTGGGCGGCCACTGCATTCCCATCGACCCTTTCTACCTTTCCTGGAAGACCAAGCAGGCCGGAATTGAAGCCCGCTTCATCGAACTGGCCGGTTACATCAACGGCCAGATGCCGCTCTTTGTGGTCGAGAAGGTGCAGAATGCCCTGAACGACGCCGCCAAGCCGGTAAAGGGCTCACGGATCCACGTTCTGGGCGTCGCTTACAAACGCAACATCGACGATGTGCGCGAATCGCCAGCGCTCGATCTGCTCCTGCTGCTGAAACAGCGCGGCGCGATCGTCAGTTACAGCGACCCCTACGTGCCGGCGCTTCACCTGGATGGGTTGGACCTGACTTCCCAGCCGCAGTCTGCCGTAGCCATCGCCGATTGCGCCGTAATCGTGACCGATCACGCCGCATTCGACTATGCAGCTCTGCTCGACCAAGCCCAACTAATCGTCGACACACGCAACGCCCTAAAAGGATTTCAGTCCGTTAAGATCGTGCGGCTGTAGGTAGTAGGTACCACAGGCCTCCCGGCCTGTGTCAGGTTTTTCTTCCCCGCTTGACCCGCCCGCCCGTTTACCCCGCTTGCCGCAGCGGACGGTATCGCCGGCTGGCCCGCATTCCGATCAGATCAGCCACCTGTTCCAGCAGGCTGGGGATGTTCTCGGTGTGTATGGAGATGTACTGACTCCCGCGCCCCAAGGTGAGCGTGGCGCCTTCATTCGAGGTGATCAGGGCCGTAGCCGGCCGGTACTCTTTGATCCGGGCGTAAGCCAAAAGGTCCGGCCCGCCCCGGCCGACGGCGAATTTGCCATCGCTCAAAACCAAATCATATACGCCAGCATCCAGCTTGGCGAGGGCTTCCGCTGGGGTCGCGGCCCAATCCACTGCGTAGCCCGCAGCCTGCAAAATAGTTCTCAATGCCAGGCGCGGCGCAAGCTCTCCTTGAACCAAGAGAACGCGGGCCAGATCCAGGTTCGGGCTCTGACCGCTAAAACGGGGCGATCTCTGCAATTTCTTCCGCACTCCCAAGATTACTTTAACCGAAAAACCGGTTTCTTCAGCCAACAAAATTAGCCCCATGGCCCGAAAGAGAAGTGAGAGGAGTCGCGATTTACGCAGGCTATGGATGGGTACTGAATGTACTGAATCTTCGGGATTTATCATTCGTGAACTTAATCACAAGAACTCGATTTCTGCGTTCCGCGCTGCAGAGTTCCCGTAACAGGAATAGCGCGTTTTGTGACTTTAGTACTGAACCCGATCCAGCCTTTTCCAAATTAGTTTGCCTGCGAGGCCCGTGTTACTTTCGCCCATGGAGCATCCGATGCCCAAACTAAAACCCATAATCCTCGTAACTCTTTTCCTTTCATCAACTGCTGTTGCGCAGGTCAGCCCCCCGATCAATGCCGGGGCGCTCGATTCGTTTCAAGTCCGGTACTTTGCCAACCTGACGGCCGGCGATGGCGCCATCAATATTACCAATGTGGGGTTTTTGGGCGGTACCGATCCGACCGGCGATATTTGCGCCAACGTATATGTGTTCGCTCAGAGTCAACAGCTGGCCGCTTGTTGTTCTTGCCCGCTTACGCCAAACCACCTGAGAACGCTGTCGGTCCAGAAAGATCTGACCAACAACCTGCTGACACCCGGCCTGCCGACGGCAATTACCGTTGCCATCGTCGCCACCGCCGAGTCGGGCGGAACGTGCAATGCAGCCTCGATTCAAAGCACTCAACTCGTGTCCGGACTGCGGGCCTGGGGTACTACGCTGCACGCCCTCCCGGGTGGCGGCTACACCGTGGGGGAGACGGAGTTTTCCCCATCGCCTCTGAGCGCGTCAGAGTTCGCCAAGCTCACTTCGTATTGCGGATTCATCCAGGCGATCGGCAGCGGCTACGGACAATGCTATTCTTGCGTGGATGGAGCGGAAGGCGCCGCTAAGCAGTAGCGTTGGTTTGCCGGATTCGTGGGTGACTGGACTTTTTTCCACCGGTCACCCTACCTCGAAACAGCTGCACAAAAAGGGTGGCTCGCCGGAGACGGAACGGATCGTCTATAGTGAAATGAGCCATGAAAATCCGCAGTACCCTGCTGCTTGCCCTCTTCACCATCGGCACAACCGGCTTGGCCATATTCGCTCTGCCCGCGGTTCACGCCCGCGCTGCCTCCTCGGCGGATGACGAATTAAGCCGGGGAATCCACTCCATGACGGAAGCTCTCTCGCTGCTGGAGCGGAATTTTGCCGACCCGGTATCCTCCGAGCGCGCCATTTACGACGGCGCCATACCGGGCATGTTGCGCACGCTGGACCCGCACTCCAATTTTCTCGATCCCAACGAATTCCGCGACATGCAGCGCAGGCAACACGCGCAGTATTTCGGCGTTGGCATGGAGATCAGCGTGGATGGGGACAACATCATCGTCAACCAGCCCTTTCCGGGCTCGCCCGCCTGGAACGCCGGCCTGCGCCGCGGCGATGTGCTGGCGGCGGTGAACGGACAGAACACCAAGGGCATGGACACCGGCCAGGTGGCTGACATCCTGCGCGGGCCAAAGGGAACCCCGGTATCGATCACGGTCTACCGTCAGGGCGGCGGCGATCCGGCTACGGTGCAAGTAATCCGCGGCGAGATTCAGACCCGGCTGGTGGACGCTTTCTGGCTGCGGCCGGGGATCGCTTATCTAGGGATCGCCAGTTTCGAAGCGGAGAATGTTGCCGACGATGTTGAGGAAGCGCTCAAGCAACTCGGAGAGCAGTCCATCACGGGGCTGGTTATGGACCTGCGCGGGAATCCGGGTGGCCTGTTGAACGAGGCGGTCTCGGTGGCGGGCCGGTATCTTCGCGACGGTCAGACGGTAGTCTCCCACCGCGGGCGCGCCGAAGAGGAGCAGGTGTTCCGCGCCAAGGCGAAGCCGGAGGGCCAGCGTTATCCCATCGTGGTGCTGGTGGATCGCCGCTCGGCCTCCGCCTCGGAAATCGTTTCGGGCGCCTTGCAGGATCACGACCGCGCCTGGGTCATCGGCGAAAACACGTTCGGCAAAGGCCTGGTGCAGGGGCAGTTTCCTCTTTCCGAAGGCGCCGCCCTGCTGCTCACCATCGCGCATTACTATACCCCTAGCGGCCGCTTGATCCAGCGCGACTACCAGCACCGTTCGTTCTTCGATTACTACTATGCGGGGCGGAACGATGGCCCCAATCTGCAGGACGTCAAAGCCACCGACAGCGGACGCAAGGTTTACGGGGGTGGTGGAATCACTCCGGACGAAAAGTACGATCCGGTTCGCGCCAACGCCTACGAACGCCGTCTGATCTCCGCGTTTGTGTTCTTCCACTTCGGCTCGCGCTACTTTAGCGGGCACGCTCCCACCCTGCCCGATGGCTGGATGCCGGACTCCGCCACTCTGGATCGCTTTGCGGCGTTCCTGAAAGAGCAGCACGTCCCATTCACCGACGACGAGTTTGCAGCCAACCGGTCCTGGCTGCTCGACCAGCTTCGCTGGGAGTTATACGGCCGCGTTCAGGGTAAGAAGATGGCCGACCGTCTGGTTCTGGCAGACGACCCCGAGGTGGTCCACGGGGTGGACAGTTTGCCGAAGGCGGACGCCCTGTTTCAACAGGTGCAGCACGTGCTTGCGCAACGGGCCGCGCGGTAGCAAAGCGATAGAAAACCTGACACAGGCAGGGATGCCTGTGCTACGAAGAGAGTGGCACAGGCATCCCTGCCTGTGTCTGGTTTTATTTACTTCGCCTTCCGGAATGTGAGATTAATCCGGCAGCGCCCGGTCAACGGATGCTCTCCATCACCGAGCGGCGCCACGCCATGATAGACCAACCGAGCGGGGCCTCCCCACACCACCACATCGCCACTCTCTAAACGGATTCGCCGAGGCCTGTCGCTGCGCCGAATGCCGCCGAACAGGAACACCGCGGGCACGCCTAGCGAGACCGACACGATCGGCGCAGAGAAGTCACGCTCATCCTTGTCCTGGTGCAGGGAGAGTTTGGCTCCCGGCTCATATCGGTTGATCAAGCAGACATCGGGGGTGAAGTCCAGAAAGCCGGCGGCCGCAGCCGCTCCCACTGCCAGCCGCTCAAAGACAGCGGGAATCGGCGGCCACGCCGAGCCGGTGTCCGGATCCACCGCGTCGTAACGATAGCCCTTCGGATCCGAAACCCAGCCCGCCTGTCCGCAATTCGTCATCGCTACCGACATACGGTAGCCGCCGGGCGTGACCATGTGGCGGAACGGCGCCACGGCCTCCACTTGTCGCAGAGCTTCTATCAGAGCAGTCGCATCGGCTGCGGCAAAGCCGCGCAGCAGCATCGCCCCTTGGCACAGATAACCGGCCGCTTCTTCACGCGCATCCGGAAAGAGCAGGCCGCTCATGGGCGATTACCGGCGGCGGGCCGCGGGCGCCAGCGCCGGGTTGTCCAAACCCGCTTCGTTCGCATCGATGTTGGTCCCGGGCGGCACGATTTCATCGATGCGATCGAGCAGGCTCTCATCCAGTTTGACCTCGCTCGCGCCCAGCTGCGATTCCAGGTGTTCCATGGTGCGCGGCCCGATGATTGCCGACGTCACCGCCGGATGGCGAATGACAAAAGCGATGGCGAGCTCGACCAGCGAGATCCCCGCCTGGTCCGCCAAGGTCGCCAGCGCGTCGGCAGCCTCCAGCTTGCGTTGGTTGGCCGGCCGCGACAAGTCGAACAATTGCGGGAAAAGACCGGAACGCGAGGAAGATGGCGGTGTCACACCCTTGCGCCACTTACCCGAGAGCCACCCGCTCGCCAGCGGGCTCCATGGGATCACGCCCATTCCATGGCGCTGGCAAGTCGGCAAAACATCGGCCTCCACGCCCCGCACCATAATCGAGTAGGGCGGCTGCTCACAGACGAAGCGATTCAGACCATGCTGGCGCGCCGCCCACTGCGCCTCCACGATCTGCGATGCGGGAAAAGTGGACTGCCCGATGTACCGAACCTTGCCTTGACGGACCAGGTCGTCCAAGGCGCGCAGAGTCTCTTCGATATCCGTCTCCGCCGACGGCCGGTGGATCTGATACAGATCGATCCGATCGGTCTTGAGACGGCGCAGGGAGTTTTCCACCTCCATCAGGATCCAGCGCCGCGAGTTGCCCCCCTGGTTGGGGCCGTCACCCATCGGGAAGTGGACTTTGGTGGCCAGAACGATTCCGTCCCGCCGGCCGGCCAGCGCTTTGCCGACGATCTCCTCCGATTCGCCAGTTGAATAAACGTCGGCGGTATCGATGAAATTGATGCCCGCATCGAGTGCCCGATGGATGATCCGGATGCCCTCGGCGTGGTCCGGATTTCCAAACTTGCCGAACATCATGGCCCCCAGGCACAGAGGGCTTACCCGGACGCCGGTCCGGCCGAGAATGCGATAGTCCATTTCGATTGGCTCATTCCGATTGTAACCACTGCGCGCCAGCCTGACACCGCTCCCTTTGGGCGCGGCTCCGTAGCGCCCGGTGTCGTCGTGCGCACCTTGCCGTGCCGACAGAGCCGTGACCAAAGGGAGCGGTTCGTTGCGCCCTATGCTACCTTTCTAGTCGCGAGGGCTGAAAGGAGGCTCATAAAGAAACTGTGGATCGGTTTCGCGGCCGGCGATTGAGGAAACGGGCATGAGTTCCAACCGGCGCAGTTTGCTTGTCTTCCCCCGGGAACATGGCGCTTGGGGACTGCTGCTGGTTCCCCTGGTAACCGGTGCCGCCGTCGGGGTTTGGTCCGGCGGGCAGACACTGTCGCTGTTGCCGCTGACCATCGCAGCCCTGGCTTTGTTCTGGTTGCGGACTCCGGTGGAAAGCTGGCTCGGAACTGCGCCGATGCGCGCACAGCCGGGCGCGGAACTGCGGCTGGTCCAGCGAACGGTCGCTATGCTGGCCGCCGTTTCCTTGCTGGCATTAGTGTGGCTCTTCTGGGACGGGAGGAACCGGAACCTGCTGTGGATCGGCGCCGGCGCAGCGATGGCTTTTCTGGCGCAGGCTCTGCTGAGGAAAGCTTTTCGCAGCGCGCGAATCGCCGCACAGATGATCGGTGCGGCTGGCCTGACTTCTACCGCTCCAGCCGCGTACTACGTTGTGACCGGGCACTTGGGCGCAACGGCGTGGATGCTTTGGATTGCCACCTTCCTGTTCGCGGTGAACCAGATTCATTTCGTACAACTGCGCATCCACGCCGCGCGCGCCGCCACCACGGCCGAGAAGATTTCCGCAGGACGCGGATTTCTGGCCGGGCAGCTCCTGCTGGTGATCGTGATCGCGCTAGCGTGTGCCCTGCGCGCATTCCCGTGGTCCGCGGCGTTGGCGTTTCTGCCATTGCTCTACCGCGGCTTTGCTTGGTTCGCCCACAAATCCGCGCCGCTGGCCGTGAGCGCGCTGGGTTGGAGCGAGTTGTGCTACGCGATAGGGTTCGGAGTGCTGCTGGTGTGGGGAGTCCGGGGCGGGGGTTAGGGTTTCTTCGGACGCGTCACATTAGCGCGGAGAAAAGCGCCGTAGCCTGGCGCGTCGAGATCCCCACCCGCCAGTGCCAGGACAGCCCGTGCCGCATCTTCCTCGCTGGCGGTAAAGCGATATCCGTTGAGTTCGAGAAATAAAATTCCCACTACAAAACCTGTGCGTTTATTTCCGTCTACAAATGGATGATTGCTCACGATGCCGGCCGTGTAGATGCCCGCTAGACCGATGATATCGGCAGAGTCGCTATACGTGAAGTGTTGTTGCGGCCGAGCACGCGCTGATTTCAGCAGAGCGTGATCTCGCAATCCTGCCGGGCCGCCGTGAAGCGCGATCAAGCGATCGTGCAGAGTAAGTACATCGCGTTCTTCAATCCAGACCGGCTTCCTCACTTAGCAAGCACGTGCAGCGTATTGCGGTAGCGGCTGATGATGTCATCGGCCTTCGTCATTTTCTTCTCGAAAGCCGGGTCGTAGGGCGTGAGCCGGTAACCCCCATCGGCAGCCTCGATCAGGAACAGTGGTTCACCGTCACCGGTGTGCAGCCGGTTGATGACCTCTTTGGGCAGGACGACACCAAGGGAATTCCCGAATTTGCGAACCTTGAGCTCCACCATGAACCGCCTCCGTTATTACTATTGTAATAACAAAACGACGATCCGAGCAAGACCTCTTCAAGGACTCCCGATTCGCTGGGGGAAGCGCAGGCATGTGGACAGGGCTGGCAATGCCCGCTCCGCACAGCGATCTACGGCCACTTCTGCGCACCGTGCAAAATACGCACGACATGGATAACATCCTCGCTGACGGCATAGACCACTAGGTAAGGTAACGAAGAAACCACAAGCTCCCTAGTTCCTTCTTTCTTTCACGGACGCCCGCGGTACGGAAGTGTCAGCAGATGCGATGGAGCTTCGTAGAGCACACGCACGATGTGCCCGGCATGCTCCGGCACGTGTTCAAAGAGATAATTCGCGATGCGTTCGAGGTCGGCGGAAGCCTCTTGGCTCCAGCGAAGCTGCATCAGGCGCGCGACTGCTTCTCGGCAAGCAGACTCTCGATGCGCGCCCCGACTTCTTCATTGGTCAGCACTTCCCCACGCCCGATTTGCCCCAGTCCCTTCTCCACCTCGCGGGTAAACCATTCGTTGTAGTCCACCAGGCGTTCAACTGCCTCAACCACAATCTGCTCGCTATCGCGACCCTGTTGGGCGGCAAGGCGCGCCAGTTTAGCTTGTAGGTTCGGGGTGAAATGCACTTCCATCGCCTTTTTAGCCTAAGGGGTGGTTTGGCCGGTGTCAATATCGGCTCTCCGAGCGTCTCCTTACCCCACCGCAAACGCCGCCCGCACTCTTTCCCAAGTCGTCTCCAGCGCCTCCGGCAGAACTCGCGTTTCGCCCACCGAAGTCATGAAGCTGGTGTCGCCGGTCCAGCGCGGCAGCGCATGCATGTGGACATGCCCGGCGATGCCCGCGCCGGCGCTTTGGCCGATATTGAAACCTAAATTCAATCCGTCGGGCCGGTAGATCGCACGCAAATGTTTTTCCGCCAGCCGCGCCAGCCGAATCAGCTCAACGAGCGTGTCATCGCGCACATCTTCCAGCCTCGCCGCATGCTCATAGGGCACCACCATCACATGCCCCGAAGTGTAGGGATACCGGTTCAGCATCACCAGATTTCGCTCGGCGCGATGCACCACCAGTCGCTCCCGATCGTGAGCCGTGTCGTCGGCGGCGGCGCAGAAGATGCACTCCTCCGCCTCCCCCGTTTTGGTCACGTACTGATACCGCCAGGGGGTCCAGAGAAAATCCATGTGTTAGGCGGGCTAAGGGTTGGGAACCTGCTCCGGCGTCGAGGGCTCGGCAGGGGTTGGGGCGGAACTGTTTACAACGTCTTTAAGTTCTTTACTTGGTTTGAAATACGGGATCTTTTTGGCGGGTACTTCGACCCGTGCGCCGGTCTTGGGGTTGCGGCCGATGCGGGGTTGGCGTTGGCGCGTGCGGAAGCTGCCAAACCCGCGGATTTCGATCTTGTCGCCGGTGCGCAGGGAACGAACGATGCTGTCGAAAATCGCCTCCACAATGACCTCGGATTCCTTCCGGGTCATCTCCACCACGCGGGAGACCTCTTCAATCAGATCGGCCTTCGTCATCCAATTCTCCTTGTTCCCTCAATCGGTTACGAAACCGCAGTATCGCTTGAAAATAACAAATTTGCAAGCTACTCGGGGGTGCGATCTTTGAGGCTCATCACCTCTTCGATCGTGGTTGTGGCGGCTGCGGCCTGGCGCTGATAATCTTCCAGCCGGGTTTTTTCCTCGTCATCCGCTACGGCTCGCAGGCTGAGTCCGATTTTCTTCTCCGCCTCGCTGAGTTTAATGATCTTGAAATCGTATTCCTGTCCGACCGCCAAAGGCGGTTCCTCCGCTCCACGCTTGCCTTGGAACCCCGGAACTTCCGAAAAATGGCACAAGCCTTCCACGCTCTCCGCCAATTCCACGAAAGCGCCGAAACTGGCCAGCCGGCAGACACGCCCATGCACCGTGTCGCCCACCTGATGATGTTGAAAAAACGTCTCCCAGGCGTCGGGCTGCAATTGCTTGATGCCCAGCGAAAGCCGGTGGGCGGAAGAATCGATGTTCAGAATCACAGCCTGAACGATTTGGCCCTTCTTCAGGACTTCGGAGGGATGCTTCACGCGCTTGGTCCAGGAGAGATCGGAAACATGCACCAGCCCGTCGATGCCTTCTTCAATCTCGATGAACGCGCCAAAGTCCGTCATGTTGCGAACGCGGCCTTCCACCACCGATCCCACCGAGTAGCGGCTGTCGATGGTAGTCCAGGGGTTGGGCTCGAGTTGCTTGAGTCCCAGAGAAATGCGCCGGTCTTTGGGATGCACTTCGAGGACTACTGCTTCCACCTGGTCGCCGGGCTTGACGACTTTGGAAGGATGCTTCATGCGCCGCGACCAGGTCATCTCGCTGATGTGGATCAACCCTTCAATGCCCGCTTCTAGCTCCACGAAAGCGCCGTAGTCGGTGACATTCACTACCCGCCCGATCACGCGCGTGTTCACCGGAAAGCGTGTGCCCACGGTCTCCCAAGGGTCCGGCTCAAGCTGCTTCAGGCCCAATGATACGCGCTCTTTGCCCTTATCGAACTTGAGCACTTTAACGGTGATCTCGTCCCCCACATGCAGAATCTCGGAGGGATGATTGATGCGGCCGTAGGACATGTCGGTGACATGCAAAAGCCCGTCGATGCCACCGAGATCGATGAACGCCCCGTATTCCGTGAGGTTCTTCACCACGCCCGTCACCACAGTGCCTTCGGCGATGTGCTCGAGGGTGGTGCTCTTGCGGGCGTTGATCTCTTCTTCCACCGCCAGCTTGCGCGAAACCACCACGTTGCCGCGGCGGCGGTTGAGCTTGATGAGCTTGACCGGAATATCCTGCCCAATTAAGGCATCCAGATTGTGGATGGGGCGGGGATCGGCTTGAGAGCCGGGCATGAAGGCTTCGATTCCCACGTCCACCGCCAGTCCGCCCTTGACCCTGCCGGTTACATGTCCGGAAAGAACCAGTTGCTCCTGGAAGGCCTTTTCCAGGTTGTCCCAAATGCGCAACTGCGCCGCGCGCTTGTGGGACAGCAGCACGTACCCTTCCTGGTATTCGCCGTGGACAATCATGACATCGACCACGTCGCCGCGCTGCACCGTGACTTGACCGGCCGGATTCTGAAATTCCTCGATGGGTGTGATGCCTTCCGATTTGTATCCGAAATCGATGATGACGTCCTTGGCGGTTACGCTCAGGACAGTGCCTTGCAGAACTTCGTTGGCGGGCGGCGGGCCGAAGTGACTGTAGTCCTCGATGAGCTCCTCGTAGCTTTCCGGGACCGGCTGGTCGAGTTGTCCCTCATTCGGATCTACGGCCATCGCACCTCCACCCATCGTTGATGCGCATCAATGGCTCGACAAGGAGAGTGAACCGGGAAAGCGGGGCCAGGAGCCGTCCGAGGCCGCTCCTGAATGAAACCGTGGGCATAACCAGCAAACCACTGAGAGATCAGTATTTTAGCAACTATACGCCGAGTGGTTCAAGATTGTCAACCGGTGGGGCACGCTTTAGCTTGCCGACATTTCGAGTCAAGCAGCCAAGGCACCGGCGGCCAAGACCGCCGGCGTTACGCCCAGCGCCACCTATTCGCTTCGGGCGATGTGCCGCATCACCTGCTTCACCTTCACGGCATACTCGACGTTAGGGTTGTAGGTGGCTAGAATTCCGTCGACGTTCTTGTTGCGATAGAGGTCGGAGTGAGCCAGTTGGTAGCCCACCTTATGGATTCCGGCCGTAGGGGAATCGAACTGGGCGCGGCCTGAGTCCCAGCCGAACATATTATTGTTGGGCGCCGCTTTGCCGCCCGTCGATTCCACAAACGAAATGCTCGGCAGCAGCCGCCAATCGAGTTCGTAGACGTCGGCGGCTTCCAGAAACGCCTGGGAATACGCCTGGGCGGGGCAATCGCCTTTTTGGAAGAATCGCCGCAGGGATTCCAGCCTGGGATCGTCCCGATAATCGGGGGCCGTTGTACGATGCCACTGCTGAGGCGATACGCGCTGGGGCAAGTAAACCATCCCTGCGAATACGACCAAACCGCCGGATAACAACTTTCTCATCCAAAACCTCCTTAAATCGGGTAGCTCTTGCGAACTGCTCATCGGGGACTGTTTGGGATGACTTCTCCCGGTTCGGGGGCCTTACGGGATCGACATATATCGGGAGTATAGCACTATGGAGAACAAGGAAAATTGTACTAGAAGTACTATAACTTGGTAACTATAAGCCCGTCTGGTAGGGTCAGACTATCATAGGCTCTGTAAAAGGATCAGGTGGAAAACAGTTCCATGCGTTCGATGCGTGTATTGGTGATCGCTCTGGTAGCGCTGGTGGCCCTGGTTTCGTGCAATCGAGACCCGAGCGTCGCCAAGAAACGGTATCTGGATAGCGGTAACAAGTATTACGAGCGGGGCAAGTACAAGGAAGCTTCGATCATGTATCGCAATGCCTTGCAGAAGGATCTGCGATATGGGCCGGCCCATTACAAGCTGGGATTGACCTACATCCGGATGGGCCAACTGGCTCCCGCGGTGCAGTCGCTGCGGCGCGCCATCGAGCTGCTGCCGGTCGAGCAGCCCGACCATTGGGATGCCGCCATCAAGCTGTCGGAAATCTACCTGGCCGCGTCGCCCGACAAGCAATACCTGGAGGAAGTGGAGGGCTACACGAAGCAGTTGTTGAAGCGTGATCCCAACTCCTACGACGGCCACCGGCTCAGCGGCGACTTGGGTTTCGTGCGTTCCGCCGCGGCCCTGCGTGTGGCGCAGAAGGACCAGGCCAAGGCATTCCTGACGGAGGGGATCGCCGAGTATCGTAAAGCGGATGCTATCAAGCCGGAGCAACCGGGCATTCAGATGCAATTGGCGCGGGCGCTTTCCGCCTTCGGCGATGCCGCGGGCGCCGAACAGCTTTACCTCCACCTGATCGAAAAGCACAAAACTCTGGACTACGCTTACACCGAGCTGTACCGGCTCGACATGCTGATTGGAAAACCGGACGAGGCCGAGAAGATCCTGAAAATGGGGTTCCAGGGCGATCCTAAGCAATTCGGTTTTCTCACCATGCTGGCCGCGCACTACTACAATCAAAAGCGCACCAGCGACATGATCGGAGTGCTCGATCAGATCAAGGCGCACGCCAAAGACTTCCCTAGCGCCTATCTGGCCGTGGGCGATTTCTACCTCCGGATGGGAGGCAATGACGACGCCATACGCGAATACCGCCAGGGCATCGCCAAGGATCCCCAAAAGAAAGCGACCTACCAGAAGCGCATCATCGAAGCTCTCATGCGCCAGGGCAAGCGCCAGGAAGCGTCCGAAGTGAATGCGGAGATTCTCAAAGCCGATCCTGCCGATAACGATGCGCATGGGCTGGCGGCCACTTTGCTGCTGGATAAAGGCGATATCAACCGGGCGCTGACGGAGCTGCAGGCGGTGGTGGCGCGCGCTCCTAATAACGCCGTGGCCCACTACAACCTGGGCCGCGCGCACGAGGCCCGCGGCGAATCGGAGCAGGCCCGCCAGGAATATCAGAAGGCCGTGGACATCCGGCCCGATTACCTGCTGGCACGGCTGGCGGTGGCGCAATTGCAGTTGCGCAAGCGTGAGTGGGACGCAGCGCTGCGCACCGCCGAACAGGTGCTCGCCGTGGACAAAACCAATGCCAACGCCCGGCTGATTCAATCGGCTGCGTTGATGGGAGAACAGCGATACGCCGACTCCCGCACCATGCTGGCGGAGATGCAGAAGGCCGCGCCCAATTCGCCGGATATCTATTACCAGCTGGGGTTGATCGACCTGTCAGAGAAAAAGTTCAAGGAAGCGGAGGCCGACTTCCGCCGGTCCTACGAGCTCAATCCGGCGAATTCACGAGGGTTGATGGGCGTCGTGGAGACCTACTTTGCCGAACACCGGCCCGACGACGCCATTAATATGCTGCAGGCGGAAGCCGCCAAATCGCCCAACCGCGTGGATCTTCATTTGGCGGTAGCGTCAGCCTCCGTCATGGCCGCCCGGTTCGACATGGCGGTGGCCCAATACCAGACGGCGTTGAATATGCTCGGCACCGATGCGGCCGCACGCGCCGATATTTACCTGCGGCTGGGAGAAACCTACCGGCGCAAGGGCGATATGAATAACGCGATTCCCGCTCTGGAGCAGGCGCGCAAATCCATGCCCGACAATCCGGTCGTACTCAGCACCCTGGCGCTGGCGCTCGATAGCGCAGGCCGTAAAGTAGACGCCCGCAAGATTTATGAATCGACTCTGAAGGCCGATCCCAACAACGGCGTGGCACTCAATAACCTGGCGTTTCTGATAGCGGATAGCGGTGGCGATCTCGATCAGGCGCTCACCCTGGCCCAGCGTGCCAAGCAGATGCTGCCGAACACAGCCGAGGTCTCCGATACGCTCGGGCTGATCTACCTGCGCAAGAATTTGAGCGACAATGCCATCGACATTTTCCGCGACCTGGTCACTAAGCAGCCCGCCCAGTCTACTTTCCACTATCACCTGGGAATGGCGTTTTCGCAAAAGGGCGATCGGCCGCGGGCGCTCGAGCAATTGCAGCAGGCGCTGAAAGAGAATCCTCCGCGCGAAGAGAAGGCCAAGATTCAGCAGTTACTAAGCCAGCTGGGGTAGTAGTGGCGCGGGGCCATGCCCTGCGCTGCCCCGCACAGGCCTTCCGGCCTGCCATGCCGGCGACAAGATCGCCAGCGCTACGTAACGCCGGCGGTCTTCGCCGCCGGTGCAGTTCCTCAAAAGTGCGGCAGTTTACTCAGCAATTTCCCTAGATCGCATTTCGCGCCGAAGAAGAATCGCAAATCGTCGCTGGCGGCCTGGATACGGGGTGTGTGAGCCAGACTCTGGCCGATATTGGCGCTGAACCCGACCACCAGCGGAGTTGCCGGGATCTGGTAGACACCTTCAATCACCACCCGATACTCCCGCACGGGACGCGTGAGACCGCTGCCGTCATCCACCGGCACCACAGTTTCGAGGTTGCCGAAACGGCCCACCGTCACATCGACATAGTTAATGAGCTCCGGAGCCTCGTTCTGATCCAATGGCAACTTGTAATGGCCCAATCGTCCGCCCCATTCGTAATATTTGTAGAACTGCTGCGGATTCACTTGCGTGGCGGTGTCTGCATCGGTTGGAGTAATGAAGCCGACCTTGGCGATGGGAGCCACAAACAAGGCGTTGGGCGCGTTTTGCCATATCCATTTCGTCACGAGGAGCGGCAGATACGCTCCGCCTTCCAGAACCGCCGATTTGCGGGAGCCGATGAAAGTAGACAAGCCACCGGCCGGCGCGAGCGTAGTCTGCGATTCCGGCACGGTGGTCAAGCTGGTATCGAAGTAAGTATTAAAGAGCCAGCGCCGGTTCCAGGTGCAATTGGGATGCGCTGCGGAGCGGCAATCGGCGAAAACGCCACCCGGCACCCAGTTCTTCTCTGCCTTGAAATCCACGTACAGACTGGCCTGGCTGAGACTCTGCGCCTGAAACTGGTTGTCTTTGGAAACCACCACGCCCGCCAGGAACGTAGCTCGAGCGCGGCCCCAACTGCCCACCGCGATCACTGTGACGGGTGGTCCAAGAAACATGGTGCCCGGCATACCGGAGCAGGTCTCATCCCCGATGGAGGGAACGGGCGGCGGCAACTCCAGGCGAATGCGCTCGCCGGCCAGGAGCGGATAAAGCAGCTGCGCCGTGAACGTGCCGTTGCCGTCGGTCGCAGCGGTGGTTCCGGCGGTCAGGTCCAGCAGCACTCCCGAATCGACATCGCATAGCTGAACGTCCGTGCGGATTCCGCCGTGCACCGCGCCTTGGATGGCGGTGGCTCCGGCGATTAGAGGCCCTGTAATCTGGCCGGTGGTTTGCGCAAAGGCAGGCCCGAATCCCATCAGGCCGGCTGCGAAGAAAAGCACTGGCGATCGAACGGCTTGGGTCATGGTGAAAGGTTTGTGACGATGGAAAAAGAAGCCGCCCCACGGAGGAGCGGCTTTGAATGGCAGCTTCAGGTTGGGGCTGAAACTCCCGTACCCATTGTGGCGCCGGCTAACCGGGAGGCCGCCTCCGGCCGGTTGGAGAAGCTACTTTAAGCGTCACAGAGAGAACGGCTTACGAAAATGTAGAGGGTCTGTGAACGGTCTACTGGTTCAACAACGGAATATTTTTCGCGGGCGGTGGCGCCGCGATCGCAGCCAGGAAAGCGTGGATATCCGTGAGGTCCGCATCAGAGACCACCTTGCTGGTGAACGGCGGCATGCTGCCCGCCGGGTGACGGACGTAGGCGATCAGCCGCGTAACTGCAATCGGGTTGGGAGCGAGCTTGGCGCCCGCTGCCCCACCTTGGCCCTGATAGCCGTGGCAAGTGTAGCACCCGAGCTTGGTGAAGAGACGCTTGCCGTTCTCGGCATTGGCTTGTGCCATGGAGGAGGTGGTGAGTAGCAGAGTCAGGGCCGCGGCTAGCAGCAGGTTTCGGAAAAAACCTGACACAGGCAGGGATGCCTGTGCTACGCCTTTTGACAATGTTTTCCCAATCATGCTGGCTCCTCAGCGCGGTTGCGTGACCACATCGATGAGATAAGGGTCGCCGCGCTTCACCACATCGATGCCACGGCGGATGGCGGCGCCCAGTTCCTTGGGATCGGTGATCGGCCCTTCCGCGCGCACGCCCATGCTTATCGCCAGTTTGGCGTAATCGATGTTCGGGTTCTCGATAGCCGTGCCGATCTTGCACTTATCGATATCGACGCCGCGGTTGTGCTGGTTGGCCACGCGCTGCAACTGCATGATCTCCTGGTGATAGGCCCGGTTGTTATGCACCAGGGTAAGCAGCGGGATGCGGTGGTGCGCGGCGGTCCAAAGCACGCCGTTGCCCATCATCAGGTCGCCGTCGCTCTGAATGGATACGCTGATGCGCCCGTGCTTCTTGTTGGCCACTGCCGCGCCAACTGTGGCCGGCGCCAGATATCCCACGCCCTCGCCGCCGGCGCCGCCGATGTACTGGTAATGTTTGGTGAAGTCCCACAGCCGCAGCGGCCAGTTGCTCACCCAAAAGGTATCCGACACCAGCGACCAATCTTCATTACGGATCTGCGCCCACAGCTCGGCCGAGAGGCGGGCAGTGCTGACGGGGCTTGCATCCCAGGCGTAGGAAGCCGCGGTGCGCGCGTCTTCGAGTGACTGCCGGCTGGCTTCGGCGAGCTTGGCGCCGCGCGCCTGGAAGGTCCGCTTGCGATCGTCGGTTAGCAGGCGTTTCACGGCTTCGATCAGGGCCGGCAGAGTGGCCTCGGCATCGGCGGGGATCAAAAGATCGACGTCCTGATAGCGCTGGAAGCTCTGATAGTTGCTTTTGTAAAACAGGTCGCTGGAGCTGATGCTGACCAGCTTCACGCCCGGTTTGGTGACCGTCCGCGGGACTACTTTCACCTGCCCGCCCAGAGCATGGACCACGCCATAGAAGTCGTAGATCTCCAGGCCCAGGATCACGTCGGCATTACTGACTGCGGCGCGCGTGCGCTGTGTCTGGTTCAGCGGATGCCGCGAAGGGAAATTCATGCGGCGTTGCTGGTCGATGACGCCGCATTGCAGCGTCTCAGCCAGTTCCACCAGAAGTTGCAGTCCGGCCGGAGTCCGCGCCGAGCGGCTGGTGATGATCACGGGGTTCTCAGCTTCCACCAGCATCTTGGCCAGCTCGTTGACGGCCGCAGTGTCTCCGGAGGGCGGCGCAATTCGAGGGAGTTTGGGAATATGGCGGTCGAACCCGTCGGGAACGGGAGACTCCTGCAAGACACCGTCGGCCGCCAGCAGCACGGGCATGGTCGGCGGAGTCATGGCCAGTTGGTAGCCCCGCACGGCCGACTCGGCGAAATGTTCGAGCGAAGCCGGGCTATCGTCCCACTTGGTGTAATCGCGAACGGTTGCCCCCACGTCCTGTACGGCATGCAGCCACTCCACGCGACCGCGGCGCTCGGCGGCGTCCATAATGTTGCCGGCTACCACGATGACCGGCGCTTGATCGCAATAGGCGTTATAAATGGCCATGGCCGCGTGTTGCACGCCCACCGTGCCGTGCGCGCAGACCAGGGCGGGCTTGCCCTCAATCTTCGCGTAGCCGTTCGCCATGGCGACCGAGCATTCCTCGTGCATGCACGTGATGAACTCGGGGTTCTGGTTGCCACCGTAATTGATCACGGATTCGTGAATGCCGCGGAAGCTCGAACCGGGCGTGGCGAAAAGGTACTCGATGCCCAGCGATTTGAAGACATCGACCATGAAATCGGAACCGGGCTTTTCGACAATTTGGACGTCGGTGATGGAGGGAGTGGCGGTCTCCGCCGCTCGTTGAGCTGCGGTAGGCGGCAGTGCGTTGGGCCGCGCTGGCGGAGCGGGTTCTTGCGCCGTGGCCCGCGGCGGGGTTCCGACCAGCGCAGCGGCGCCCGCGGCAGCGCCTTTCAGGAAACTGCGGCGGCCTGTCTTCGATTTCGCCATGCGGTCCCTCCTCTTTCTACAACCCACCTATGATGTCAAGAGGATTGGCTGCTGGCAAGTGCGGTGCACTTAGTGTTACGGCGTTGGTGGCGGACCCTGGTCCGCGGTCGCCCCCCCGGCGCCGACCTGCTTGGGTTTCGCGGGGCCTGATCAGCCAAACGAAGAACGGGTCCGGGGGACCCGTGCGGACCGGGGGTCCGCCCTACCTGGGAAAAGTAAGTGGCAAGTGCGGGTGGGGCCGATCGGTGATGGGCGCGGGGAGCCTCGAGACGCTAGAATGGCAAGCTGGCAGTTCGTAAAGCGCCGTGGCAAAATCTTCGAAAGCGCCCAACTGGTATTTGGACCCGCTCGTGGCGGCTCAAAAACGCGACGTGCATCGCGAATGGGTCAGACGCAACCTGCCGCCAGGGTTGCGAATCCACAGCGTTTTGAAAACCGATTTGTTTGAAGAAGCTTATGGTCAGGACGAACTCCTTTTTTCGCTGCCCTTGGATGCCTGCGTCAAGATTGGATTGGACCTCGATGCGGACACGGTAGCCCGTGCGGCAGTGCGCGGGCGTGAGTACGGATGCCGATTTATCAACGCCGATGTGCGACGCCTTCCCTTACCCGACAAGTGCGTGGATGTCGTGCTGTCGAACTCGACGCTCGATCATTTTGAAACAGAGCTTGAGATCGAACAGTCTCTACATGAGCTGGCACGAATTTTGAAGCCGGGCGGGATATTGCTGGTGACACTCGACAATCCGCGCAATCTCCTATTCAGTCTGCTACGCGCCGCCGTGCCGTGGATGGGTCTCCGGTTCCGGCTCGGCAAGACGCTGCCCCTAGGCAGGCTGCTGCGGATCCTGGATCAGGCGGGACTGGACGTACAGTCCAGCGGCTGGTTGATTCACAATCCCCGGTTCGTTTCCACCCTGCTATTTCTCATGCTGCGGCGCCTCCTGGGAAACCGAGCGGATGCGCCGATCCTCTGGCTGCTAGGAGCCTTTTCGCGGTTCGAAAAGCTGCCCACTCGCCCCTTGACCGGCGTGTTCATTGCTGCCTGTGCCAGCAAGCCGGCCGACGAGTCCAGCGATCGCCGAGAGGTAGCTTTGCATCATCCGTTCCACGCCGCGTTGCACGGCGAATGACCCTCGCCGCCAGGCCGGATTCGATCGATTCCCTATAACGCGCAGTGTCAAGATCCGCAACGGCGGCCAGTAGGTGGCGTCCCAAAGCGAAATAATCGTGCGGTTGATCCAACTTCGGCGTTCGGCCCCGCGCACGCGCGGTCCGCCCTTTTTTACTTGCCCGAATAGATGCCGCGGGACGCCGGCTTCCTCGGCGATCCTACGCGCAATGGGCCGATCATAGCCGCCGCCGATGGACCAGGGTCTCATCGCTTTGGAATCGGTAATCGCCTGGATCGCGGGCGCGTGCAGCCCCCCACTCGTAGCCAGCGGGAAATGAAGGAAACCGGTTTTCATGCGGAATTCGCCCAGCGCGCACCCCCCGAGTTTGAAGCAGCTGGGTATCTGAAACAAAGGTTCCCCCGCATCTCCTTGAAGGCCCCAAGAAAGCACAGACCCGCGAGGCCATAATCTTTCGCCGAATCTGCCCGTGAACAGCAGTGCGCCTACCAATTGCTTCTCCATAAGCACCATCGAACGGTCCACTCCGTCCGGTTCGACGTAGAACTCATCGTCACGACGCTCGGGCAGACGATCGTAGTCCGTTCGTTCATATTCGGTCACACGAAGGCCCAAGTATGGACCGATCCGGCTGCCACTGTCGTCTTCATAGCCGTATTTGGAATTGCTCTTGCGAAAAGTCACCGCCTCGCGGCAGCCCGCTTGCGCGGCCAGCGCCGAAACCGCGGTTGTGTCGTAGCCCTGGGAAAGGGAAGTCACCGGCCGGTATCGCCACCGGCGGGCGGAGTCGTTTGCGTTAGCCACCACTTGCTCTGCCGTGCGCGAGACAAACGATACATAGTCGCCGTAATCGCGGGGTGGCGCCCCGAGAGGCTTTTCCACTCGCCGAGTGGTCAGATCCGGCTGGGCGGCTAGATTGCAGCAGTCATGAAGTTCCATGAACCGGTGACCGGCCAAACGCAGCCGCTTTTCAGTGACGCCAATACCGGCGCGGTAGTAATCCAGGAAATCCAAATAGTAGTGGCGATGTTGGGGGTCCAGGAGCTCGCCGCTCAGCGCCAGCAAAAACGCCAGCGAGTTGGAGACGAACAGCTCATCGTCTGTTCGAACGGAGTGGAGCCTCTCGAACGTGTGGCTGGGGGTGGCGAACAGAATGCCATCGTTCGCCAGGCGGCCGCCCGATCCCACGAAAGTCAAAGCCTGGTCGAATCGGCAGCCCTCCAGCGGTCCATCCCAGGCGCCTTCGAAGAAACAATCCTCGCGCGTCTCCACCCAAGGACCGTGCAGAATCCGAACGGCCCGCGCCTCGCGGCGCAAACGCGCTGCCCAAGCCAAGCGAGGCAGATTGGGAAACAGTTCGAATTCCAGGTTCATGCCATCGAGCCTAATAGTGTATGCCGATCAAGGGCCAGTAAAAGGGCACCACGATGAGTAGAAGCAAAGAGTCGAGAACGCTCAGGCATAGACCGAGGCGCAGCAGATCCTTGGCCGAAAAACATCCGTACGAATAGCCGACGACCAGCACGGTGTTCTGATAAGCGAAAACGGTCGCGCCGGTCGAAAATGTCCAAACCAAACCCAGTGCCAGTGCATTCAGGTGGTGCGCGGCGGCGTAGGCCATCAATGCCGGCATGGAAGTGCCCAGCATAGAGATACCCATGCCGAGGAACAGATGATAGGCGAAGCCCACCCAATACAGCGCAAATGGCGCGAGCACCGTGTGCCCCGTTAGCGGCGTCATCCAACCGAACAGAACATGCGTGACGGCCTCCAGGCTTTTCGTCGCGGCGAGGACCTTGCCCATGCTGACCACCGACGCGACGAAAAACACCAGCAGATAATCCACGCGCTTCAAATCTTCTATACCAAGCACGCCGATGCGCGGCAGGAGCGCGACCAGAGCCACACCCAGCGCGACTTTCGGCGCGGACACATGATGCCAGGAATCGGTCAACCACAGAAGCACCGCCGCGATCACAAAGGCGAGAGCCTTCTTCTCGACGGGCTTCCAGTCGCCTAACTTCGCGAGCTCCTTTTTCAGATAGGCTGTTCCTCCCGGCAGGCTGGGCTTCTCGGGCGGAAAGAACTTGAGCGTTAAGCGCCACGCTGCCACGATCAGCACAATATCGACCGGCAGAAACGCCAGCAGCCATTGGCTGTATAGGACTTCCAAATGGCCAAAACGTTCCATAGCGCCGCGCGCGGTTATAGCTGCAGCACCCGCAATCACAGTTTTGTCGAACACGCTGGCCGCATACGTCAGGATGAGCAGCATGCCGCGCGAAATGTTGCTGCCCTTTTCTAAGCCGAACGCCTGGTTCACGCCGAGCGCGATGGTGGCCATGATGATGACGCGTGGCACGCCCGATGGCACGCACACCGTGATCAGCGCGTCGGCGACGATCAGGCCGAGCAGGAGGCGCGCATAGGAAGTGCCGGCCCGCAGCATTACTCCGAACGCGATTCTGCGCGCCAAGCCCGACTTCACAGCGATCGCGCCGAACAAGATGGCGGCCAGCAGGAACCAAGGCGTGTCATCGGCGAAGCCGCCAAAGGCGACGTCCACGCTCGCCACTCCGAGCACCCAATAGAGATAGCAGCCGATGAGCCCCGCGAGCCCCGGGGGCAGCACTTCCAAGGCCCAAGCGAGGATCAGGAACAGGGAAATCGCGCAGGCGTGTTTCGCTTGGCCGTCGAACGGCACCGGCGCTACCCAGATCGCGACCGGCAGCGCGATCATTAGAATCCAGCCGGCTCGTTGCCACCCGCTGGTACGATGCTTCTCCCCGCCGATGGTCTCACCTCTGGGCGACGGATTGGCTGTTGGGGCTCGGGCGCTGGACATGAGTATGCACGAGTATAGCCCGTGTCAGTATAATTCTCACCAGTGAGTGGGAGCCTGGCACGATCCTTCGGCGCCGCCCGAAATTACGTCCAAACGATCAAAGGCTTTCGCGATTTCGTACGCACGCCGCCTGTGCCGGATGCGATCGGTTTGGTCCGGCGGCAACTGGAGAATCGAGAGTCCGCGTTTCTCGAGGTGCTCCGGCGCGTTGTTTTTGACAATCCTTCTCATCCGTATTGCCAAATGTTCGAGCGGGCCAAGTGCTCGTTCGAAGATGTTCGAAGCGTCGTCCAGCGCGACGGTTTGGAAGCAGCGCTCCAGCAGGTTCGGGCGGCTGGAGTCTACCTGAGTCAGGACGAGTTCAAAGGAAAAATACCGATCGTGCGTGAGGGTCATGAAATCGCGGCTTCTTCGGAAAGTTTCCGGAACCCGCTGGCCCGGGGCGCCATGCAGCATTTGACGAGCGGCAACCGGGGCAAGCCCATCGCCAGCTTTCGAGGTATCGAATTCACATTGCATCAAGAAGCCATGCACGAAATCGTGGTGCGGGAGTTCGAACTGGAACGGCGCGCTCATGTGGTTTTGCGCCCCACGCTGCCCTCGGCCCTCGGCCTGCAGGATTGCGCGATCGTTGTTCGCAAGGGGCATCGTTTAGAAGGATGGTACTCGTCCGGCCAGGGCGGGCCGTATACTCCCTTGACAGCCGGTGTGGTGATGCTCGCGCGCATGTCCGGCTGCCGCATTCCATATGCCACGGTGCTTCCCGACAACAACTTTTCCGCAGCCGCGGAGCATGTCGCGCGGCTCTGTGCGGAGGGCATCGCCTGCCTGGTCTCGGGACCTGCCAGTCCAGCGGTTCGGCTGGCCGCCGCCGCGCTCGACCGGGGACTCGATACTGGCGGTACGCTCTTTCTGGTGAGCGGCGAAAGTCTCACCGACGCTAAGCGTGCCGTGATCGAGCGGGCCGGAGGCGAGGCCTTCGCGCGCTATGGCGTGAGCGAAATGGGTTTCGTCGGCCATGGATGCCGCGCCATGACGAAGGGCGACTGCGTGCATCTATACAGTAATGCGCTGGCCGCGATCACACATCGCCGCATGGAGCCGCTCAGTGAACTGCCAGTCGACTCGCTGCACTACACTACGTTGCTGGCTTCCGCGCCTTTCCTGTTCATCAATTTTGAAGTGAACGATAGCGGCATCCTGGAAAGGGCGGACTGCCGTTGCGAGTTCTCGCGCATCGGATTCGAGTGGCGCATCCGCGACATTCTCAGCTTCGGAAAAATGACCGGGCATGGAATGACGCTTCTAGGAACCGACCTGGTTCGGATCCTCGAGAATGCGTTGCCCGCGCGCCTGGGCGGCCATCCCGGCGACTTTCAATTGATTGAACAGGAGGGTTCGGCTCAGACCACGCTGGAGCTGCGCGTGAGTCCTCGGGTGCGCGAACCCTCCGTTGAAAAGATTCGTGAATGCTTCCTTCACGAGATCCGCCTGGTTTATGGAGGGGCTTTGGCGGCACGGGTTTGGCGGCACGCGGAAGCTGTGAAAGTGGTCTTAGCCGAACCAGTCGTTACCAGCAGCGGCAAAATCAATCCGCTGCATTTGCTCGGGACGAATGCGTCGCGCTAGCGTTACGTGTGGAGCGATTCTGGCAGGGGCAGGCGCGGCCATCACTTGACCTGAATCTCCTCGATGTACTTCAGCACCGCATAGATGCGAATTTGAACAATGTCGGGATGACCGCCACTGTCGTCGAGGAATACCCGGCCCCACATCGGCATTTGCCGATTCCCGTGAGCGGGGACGTCCGGATCCCCCCGAATGATGTTCATGACCCGCAGCTCCGGAAATTTGCCCGGGGATTTACGGCCGAGCTTGGTCAAGTCAGTGGGTTTGACGCGCAGAACATCGGTTAACGGGCCGTCCCCTTCGCCATGCGGTCCATGGCACACCGCACAGTACTGCCGGTAAAGACCGGCACCCATCTGAGAAGAGGCAGAATAAGCGGTGACTGGGGCAATAGCCAACGCCAGGAGCATAATCAGACAATAGGATTCTGATATGCTCTTCACAATTCCATCATACGGCAAGTTCGGTTGCGTTTCCAGCATGGCTTCGTTAGAATGGCGAAGCAGTTTAGCTCGCTCTGGAGGATTGGTGCGGATAGCAGCCTTTTTTCTCTGTCTATTGATGTGTTTAGCCATGCCAATTGGGGCCCAGGAGGGCCATCCGCTAAGCGGCTCGTGGCACGGCGAATGGCACACCGCGGCTGGAAAGCGAACGCCCATCCTGCTTTATATGAAGTGGGACTCTAAGGCCATTGTTGGAACCATCAACCCCGGCCCCAATGCGGTGCAGCTCAAGGTCGCAAACCTCGATCCCTCCAACTGGACCGTGCACTTTGAGGCGGATGCCAAGGACGGCTCGCACATTGTCATCGATGGAAAACTGGACAACATCGGATCGTATAATCGCACCATCACCGGGACATGGACGGAAGGATCGGCGAAGGGTGATTGCAAGCTGACCCGGGACTAGCGGATGTGGGCAAGGCGCATAGCTTGGGTGCCGATGGTGGCATGGCTGGCAGTCGGGGCGGCCGCCGCTGATAAGACAGATAAGAAGGACAAGGGCAGGGAACTGTTCGAGGATATCTGTTCGTATTGCCACAGCCTGCACAAAGTGGACGGCCAGCAATTGAGTAAGGAAGAATGGCGGGGGCTGATCAAGGGCATGATCTCAGAGGGCGCACCCGTTACCGACGAGGAGTTTTCCATGATCGTCGATTACCTGGCAAAGCATTACGGCAAGAGGAGTCCGGAAGAAAAATGATGAAATGTTGCGCAGGAATCGCATTCGGACTGTGTCTTGCGGCTGCGCCGGTGTGGGCGCACCACTCCCTGTCCGCCGAGTTCGACGACAAGAAACCGGTGACCTTAAAGGGGGTTGTGACCAAGTTCGAGTGGAACAATCCGCACGTCTTCTTTTATGTGGATGTTGCCGACGCCGGAGGCTCCATCACCAATTGGGCAGTGGAATGGGCCAGCCCTTCGGAGCTGAAGAGAGTAGGGTGGGGCGACGAATCGCTAAAGGTTGGCGATGTGGTGACGGTGGAAGGGACCCTGGCACGCGACGGCAGCAAACTATCACTGGGGAAGTCGGTGGCGATCGCGGGCGGTAAGAAACTGGCGGAAGCGTCGAGCACCCCGATGGCCTTCCGCGGCGAGCCGGACAAACGGACTCCGCGCTGGCCCGATGGTCACCCGCGGTTGGGTCCAGCCCCTGGCGAAAAAGGATATTGGGCGAATCCCAGCTCGAGCAGCATGGTCGAGACCACCGCCGGCAAGGTCCGCATGAACAGCGATGGCCTGCTGGCCAACATCGCCGATGCCGGGAAGGTGGCCCCGTTCCAGCCGTGGGCCAAGGGCCTCTACGAATACCGCCAGCGCAATCTCTTGAAGGACGATCCCATGGTCAGTTGCCTCCCGCCGGGTGGTCCGCGGCAGTTTCAGGCGGCGCATGGGTTTCAAATCCTGGAACAGCCGGACCGGCAGCGCGTCTTCATACTGTCCGGCGGCGGCAACCGCAACTGGCGGCTGATCTATCTGGACGGGCGCACCAATCCAACCAGCGAGGATGTCAGCCCCACCTATTTTGGCTATTCCTCCGGCCACTGGGATAAGGACACGCTGGTGGTCGATACGGTCGGCTTCAATGAGCGGTTCTGGTTCAGCAACGGCGGGCTGCCCCATACCGAAAATCTGCATCTAACCGAACGCTTCTCGCGGCCCGATTTCAATAATTTGAAATACGAAGTGACGGTGAACGATCCGGGGGCCTATACCAGGCCGTGGACCGCCAGTTGGACCCTCGACTGGATGGCCGGGCAGGACATCGAAGAATTTTTCTGTCAAGATAATCCCAGAGACGCAGAGCACATGGCAGGCAAGTAGACTCAAGGAGAAATCGATGAGAAACAGCGCGTTCCGTTGGATGATGTTAGGTTTCGGCGTGCTCCTGGCGGTGGCGCCGGCGATGGCGCACCACTCCTTCGCTGCCGAGTACGACAGCAAGAAGCCGGTGACACTCAAGGGGATCGTCACCAAGGTCGATTGGATGAATCCTCACGTGTATTTCTACCTGGACGTTAAAGACGAGCAGGGGAACGTCACCAACTGGGCACTCGAAATGGGCCCACCCACGCTGCTGGCGAAGGCTGGCTGGAACCGCAACACGATGAAGGTGGGCGACGAAGTCATCGTGCAAGGAATCCTTGCCAAAGACGGCGCCAAACAGGCCAACGCGCGGTCGGTCACCATGGCCGCCACCGGTCAGAAGTTGGGCGCAGCGTCGAGCCAGGAAACTACTCCGTGAGACGGCGGTTAGCGTTGGGGACGGCAGCCGCGCTGCTCTGGTGTGCGGCGCCTCTGCTGGCCCAAGATCAGCCGATCAACGGTGGATTGGAGGGCCAGGTCCCACGGGGCCGCGGGCGCGGACCTCGGCCGCCTTCCAAACCGACTCCGCACTGGCCCGATGGCCACGTGAACCTGGGGCCGGCGCCGGGCCAGAAAGGTCTCTGGAGCGGCATGGCGGGGACCACGCTGGCCACCAACCTGAGGGGCATCGATTTCGGGGGGCAGAATCTGCCGACCAATCTCAAGGTGGCTGATGTACCTTTCCTGCCGTGGGCCAGGGCACTGTATGATCTGCGCCAGGCGAGACTCACGGCCGACGATCCGCATGTGCGCTGCAAGGCCTCTGGCGGTGCGCGGCTGTTTCACACTCCGTACGGCTTCGAATTGATCGACGAGCCAGACCTCAAGCGGATCTATATGGTTGAGGTGGGCGGCCCGCATACCTGGCGCGAGATCTACATGGACGGCCGTGAGCATCCCAAGGACCTGACGCCGAGCTACCTGGGACATTCCGTGGGCCACTGGGAGGGCGAGACGCTGGTGGTCGATACGGTCGGATTCAACGAGCGCTTCTGGATCAGCCGCGAAGGTGTCCCGCATACCGAAGCGCTGCATACGACCGAGCACTTCACGCGCACGGATTACGACGACTTGAAGTACGAAATCACCATCGACGATCCCGGCGCTTATACCAAGCCATGGTCCGGCGGCTTCATGATCCGCTGGAGCCCCGATGAAGAGATGTACGAGTATATGTGCCAGGAGAACAATCGCGACGTGCGCCACATGTACGGCGGCGAGCGGTAAGTGGCACAGGCATTCCTGCCTGTGTCTGGTTTTGCTTCGGCGGAAAAGAAAAACCTGACACAGGCAGGAATGCCTGTGCCACTGGCCCCACGCTACAATCGATTTCATCATGAGGACATGGGGAATCGGTTTTCTGTGCGTGGCTCTACTCGTACCGCAAGCGTGGTCTGACGATCCAGAAACACTAGCCGGCTACTCCGCGGCTTCCAGCAAAACGCAACGCGATTGGGAGGCCAAGTTCCGCGCCATCCCCGACCCGGCCAATTTGCGGGCCTACATGCAGCGCCTCACCGCGCGGCCGCATCACGTTGGTTCGGCATATGACAAGGACAATGCCGAGTGGATCCTCGCGCGCCTGAAGGAGTGGGGCCTCGACGCCAGGATCGAAACCTACGACGTCCTTTTCCCCACGCCCAAGGAGCGCCTGCTAGAGCTCGTCGCGCCCACCCGGTTTACGGCCAAGCTGGAAGAGCCCACCGTCGCCGCCGATCCTACGTCGTCACAGCATGACGAGCAGCTGCCTACGTATAACGCGTATTCCATTGATGGCGATGTCACGGCGCCGCTGGTGTACGTGAATTACGGCGTGCCCGAAGACTACGAGATGCTCGACCGGCTGGGCGTCTCGGTGAAGGGCGCGATCGTGATCGCGCGCTACGGCGGCTCCTGGCGCGGCATCAAGCCCAAAGTGGCCGCGGAGCACGGCGCAGTGGGCTGCCTGATCTATTCCGACCCGCACGAAGACGGTTACTTCCAGGGTCCCGATTTTCCGGCCGGCCCCTATCGCTCGAAAGATGGCGTGCAGCGCGGCAGCGTGATGGACCTGCCGGTGCGCCCCGGCGATCCGCTTACCCCCGGTGTGGGCGCCACGAAGGATGCCAAGCGTCTGCCCCTGAGCCAGGTGGAAACCCTTACCAAAATTCCCGTGCTGCCCATTTCGTACGGCGATGCGCAGCCGCTCCTGGCGGCCCTTACCGGTCGTGTTGCGCCGGAAGCCTGGCGTGGCGCGTTGCCGATCACTTACCGCGTCGGCCCCGGACCGGCTCGCGTACATCTCAAGGCCAATTTCAACTGGGACACCAAGACGCTATACAACGTGGTGGCGCGGATTCCCGGCGCAGCGGACCCCGATGAGTGGATCATTCGCGGAAACCATCACGATGCCTGGGTGAACGGCGCCGAAGATCCGGTCTCGGGCACGGCCGCGCTGATGGAGGAAGCGCGCGGGATGGGCGCGCTCCTGCGGCAGGGATGGAAACCGAAACGCACCATCGTGTTGTGCTTCTGGGACGGCGAAGAAGAAGGTCTGCTGGGATCGACGGAGTGGGCCGAAGACCACGCCGAAGAGTTGCGGCAGAAAGGCGCGGTGTACATCAACTCCGACAACAATACGCGCGGGTACCTCACCGTTCAGGGATCTCACACGCTCGAGAAATTTGTCAACGGCGTGGCACGCGACATTCCCGATCCGGAAACCAAACTCAGTGTCTGGAAACGGCTGCAATTCTACCGGCTGGCGAATCCGGCTGCCGGCGCAAGTCCGGCGGAGCGGCAGGAGCCGCGGGCCCGTGCGGATCTGCGGATTGGAGCGCTCGGCTCGGGCTCGGATTACACCGCTTTCCTGGACCACCTGGGCGTCGCTTCCATGGACATACGGTTTGCCGGCGAGGGTAAGGACGGCACCTATCACTCGATTTACGACGATTTCTATTGGTACACGCGTTTCGAAGATTCCGATTTCGTCTATGGCCGCGCCCTCGCGCAAACCGCCGGCACCGCCGTGCTGCGTTTGGCGGATGCCGAACTGCTGCCATACGATTTCAACGATTTCACCGACACGGTGCGCCGCTACATCGACGAAGTGGAAAAGCTGGCTCGGGACATGCGAGAGCAGATTGTCGAGCGCAATCGGCGCATCGGTGAAGGACTATTCGCCGCGATCGACGATCCGCGCGAACCACTGGCCCCGCCTTCGGCGGAAGCGGCGCCCCCGGTTCTCAATTTTGCGCCACTCGAGAATGGTTTCAACGCGCTCCAGCGAACCGCCGAACAGTATGGCCAGGCGCTGGCGCACGCTTCTGAGAACGGCGGATCGGCGTTGGCTCGCGCGGCACTGCGCGATGCCAACCGGAAGCTGATTGCGGTGGAGCGCGCGCTCACACTCAAAGAGGGCCTGCCCAACCGGCCCTGGTTCCAAAACCAGATCTATGCGCCGGGCTTCTATACCGGATACGGCGTGAAGACCCTTCCTGCGGTGCGGGAGAGCATCGAGCAAAAGCAGTGGAAACAGGCCGATGAGCAAATCGTGCGCTTGGGGAAAGTGCTGGAAAACGCGGGCGAAGCGATCGAAGGCGCCACGGCAGAACTGACGCGCGCGGTGCGCTGATCGGGCGCGATCAATTCCGGCTCAACTCGGCTACGGCCTCCACCAGTTCATCCGGAGCGAAAGGCTTTCGAACGACCCGGCAGGAGCGAAACGCAGCCTGCATTTCGGGATCCGGAGAACTGGTGAGATACAAGAGCGGTATTTTTTCTGCGAACTCCAGAAAGTGCGAGGGCGCGTTGGTGAGCAGGATCTCTTCGGGCGCATTCGCGGAACGCAGGATTCCCGTGGCCTCCGAGGGCCCGACGGTAACTACCGAGTAGCCGTGTTTTTGCAACACGGTTCGGACGAGCTTCGATACTAGAACATCTTCTACAACTACCAAAGCCTTCTCTTTCTGTGGTGCGGAATGGTTGCGGCTTAGTTTGGGGATCAATCGGAGGCAACCTTCCTTACCATTCGCCTCTATTGTCGTGTGGCCGGATGCTTTCGCACAATACCCGCAAATGGGAGCACACAGAGGGTGTTATGTGGGGGCTAGTTGTTACCTAAGCGTCTGAAAAAACGGTAGAAGCGATGGCCGCAGGTCCGGCAGCGGAATGGAGACAACGAGAACGCGGTAAATGCAAAATCCAGCGGCCGCTTGGAAATGGACCGGCGCACATCCTGCCACCCGCACTTAGGACAGCGGGGCATGTCGGTTTCAGCCGCACGTACAGCCCCCGCCTCCCGTCCCAGGTTTAATCCATCCATCGCGGCTCCGTGGAATACCCTACCGGATCAGTATGGCAGAGCAGGGTAGTACTGTCATGAACGGAAACCGCCGGAAAATGAACAAAACGTACTCCCTTGCGGCTATTTTAGTAATGCACACCACCGTCCGAAGATCAGTTTCGCGAGGCCGGCCAGGTGCGCGCGGCCGCGTTCGGGATCGATGGGGGAGTCGAGTTCGGGCTGGCCGCAGCTGGCATCCTTAGCGCACCAGTCCGCAATGATGGCAGGCGTGCACTCCAGATGAAACTGGAGGCCATAGACATTGGCAGCCAGCCGGAATGCCTGGTTTCGGCATGTCTCCGACCAGGCGAGATGGGTGGCGCCGTTGGGCAGATCGAAGGTATCCTCGTGCCACTCGAGGAATGTCTCGGCACCGTCCAGGCCCGCGAACAGAGGGTCGTGCCGTGCGGCGTCGGTAAAGTGAACATCGAACCAGCCGATTTCCTTCACGGGATTCCGATAAACCTGGGCTCCCAGCGCTTTGGCAATCAACTGCGCGCCCAGGCAGAGGCCCAGCACGGGTTGCGCTTTGGCCACGGCGCGCTGGATGCATTCGAGTTCCGTCTGGAGATAGGGCAGATCGTCGTTGACGGACATTACACCGCCCATGAAGATGAGGCCGGCGGCTCCGGCCAGATCGGGAAGATTTAATCCACGGTGCAGGTCGGCGAATCGAACGGTGATGCCGTGCTGGTCCAGGGCAGGTTGCAGCAGACCGAGATCCTCCGCCACACCATGCCGAAAAGCCACCACGTGCATCGGGTTGCGGCTGCTCAGTTCTGAGCCTGAGCCACCTGGAAGTGGCTGAGGCTACCGGCGTAGCGGGAAAGCCCGCGGTAGAGCGCGTCGGCGAGTTTGTCGCGATAGTCCGGTTTCTTCAGCAGGCTCTCTTCCCGGGGATTGCTGAGGAAACCAATCTCGGCCAGCACCGACGGCATATTGGCGCCGATGAGCACCACGAACGGAGCCTTTCTCACGCCGCGGTTTTTCTCGCCGGGAAAGTTGCGCGTCGACAGCGCGAACAGCGAAGTCTGTATGCGCCCTGCGAACTCGCGCGACTCCTCCGCTTTATCGTGCAGCGTGATCTTCTGAATCAGATCGCGCAACTCGAACACCGATTTTTCGGAAACCGCGTTCTCGCGCGCCGCCACATCGAGGGCGTCTTTGGAGTCCGTGAAATTCAGGTAGTAGGTTTCAATGCCCGCCACGTGCGTCGCCGGAGAGGAATTGGCGTGGATGGAAAGGAACAGGTCGGCCTTTTTTTCATTGGCCAGCGCGGTGCGCCCTTCGAGCGGAATGAAAGTATCGTCGGTGCGCGTGTAGATCACCTCCGCGCCCATGCGGTCTTCAATGAGCTTGCCCAGACGCTTGGAAACATCCAGCACCAAATCTTTTTCCTGCAGCCCCTTGGGACCCGACGTGCCAGTGTCCTGGCCGCCGTGGCCGGGATCGATCACCACCCGGTTGATCTTCAGGCCCAAGGCGCGGGTGAGCGAGTTTTGCCCCGAACTGGTGGGGCGCGCCGAACTGGCTTTCTGCACGTGGCCTGGAAGGATCGTCGTCGGCCCTTCCGGAGCTTTCGCCGGTTCGACCTTAGCTTCGAGCGGTAGACCTCCGATGGGCGCCTTCACCGGTTCCACCACCGGTGTTTCCGTCTCCAGGACGGCACGCTCTACGGGCTTGGGCGCTGCCGGTATCTCCATGCGCGGCGCTTCCGCCTTCACAGCCACGGTCAGTTTCGGCGGTGGCGGCAGGGCAGTAGAAGTCACGACCGGCGGAGGGATCGGAGCCGGCGTAGGAGCCGGCGGCGTGGCCGGCGCAGACGCCAAGCGCAGCTCCACCATCAGCCGATACGGGTTGAGAAGCTGCGAAGGCGTTGGCTCCACGCCATCGCCCAGCTCCAGAACCACGCGCGTGATTCCGGGCGTCGTCTCGGCCATGCGCACCCGTTTTAGCAGCTTGTCGGTTACCTCTTCGGAATACAGCTTGTGCTCCAGATGCGGCCGCGCATTCAAGATATCGAAATAGATTCGCTCTGGATTGTGCAGCCGGTCGGAACGATATTGGAATTCGCCGGAAACCTCAATGGCCACGCGCGTCACATCGCCCACCGACCAGTGGCGAACCGCCGTGACGTAGTGCAGCGGGGCATGCGCGGTTTCCGCCATCAGCAGAGGAATCGAAACCGCGATGGCCGCCATCAGCTTCATAGACTCTTCAACGTGAGACGTACCGCACCCTGCCATCGGGTTCCACAATCTGCTGAACGTGTTTTGGACCGCCAGGTTCGGTCGCGACCGGCGGCTCTACCGCGGGGGCCTTGGGCTGGGCTGCAGCAGACGCCTTCCGGGCATCTGCCAATCGCTTTCCGACCTGGATTACATAGTTCTGGGTTTCCGGGAACGGGGGCACCCCGCCGTAACGCGCCACCGCATCTTCTCCGGCGTTATAAGCCGCCAGTGCCAGCGGATAATTGCCGTGATATAAATCCAGCAGGTATTTCAAATACCGGGCCCCGCCCTGAATGTTATCGACCGGATTAAACACGTCCGAGACACCGAACCGGCGAGCGGTAGCGGGGATCAGCTGCATCATTCCCATCGCGCCTTTGGGGGAAATCGCAAAGGGATTATAGTTGCTTTCGACTTTAATTACGGAATGAATCAGTTCGGGAGGCAACGAATGCTCGGCGGCGATCTGCTCCACGGTGGGCGTCATGGCGGCGTCCGCGCGTACTTCCGGCGCGGCGGCATTGGCGGGTGCGGGTTGGTGCGTCACCACCATAGTTCGAACGAGTTTTCCCGTGCGAACATCGGTGCGCACCACGCTGGCAACCCCCGTGGGAGCCTGATTGGATAGAGTCCCGGCCCAGCACGCCACAACCGGTAGACCAACGCTCCAGCCCAGCCTAAAACAAAACCGCACCAAAATGTTCTACTCCCCTATTATAAGACTCGGCCAATGAGAAGCAAGACCTAGTTTTTCGGCCCCCGGATGCGGATGCCCGACTAAACCTCAATGTTATCATTTCCCTGTGAGCCGCGCCGGATACGTGCTGGTGGGAGGCCGCAGCTCCCGCATGGGCCGCGACAAGGCCCTGCTGCCGTTTCGCGGCGGCGTGCTGGTGGAATCGGTAGCGCGCGAAGTCGCTTCCGCCACCGGTGGCGTCGTGCTCGTAGGCGATCCCGTCCGCTATGCCGCATTCGGATATACGGTCATTCCCGACCGCTACCCTGAAGAAGGACCGCTGGGAGGCATTCTGACCGCCCTCCACCACACCACCGCCGAGTGGAACCTGGTGGTGGCGTGCGACATGCCGGAGGTTTCCGCGGAATTTCTCAGGCGGATACTGGATGCCGCCGACCAATCTGACGCCGATGCCCTGGTTCCCGTCGGCCCCTCCGGAATCCCCGAGCCCCTGTGCGCCGCCTACCGCCGGCGTTCCCGCGCTCCCCTGGAAGGAGCCTTCGAGCGGGGCGAACGCAAGGTGACGGCAGCTTTCGCCGCTTTGCAGGTGGTGCTGTGGCCGATGGCCGAACTGGCGCCGTTTCAGAACGTTAATACCCCCGAGGATTGGGCCGGATATGCAGCAGAGTGAATCGTTTCCGCACTACATTGAATTCCGGCACGTTTATAAGACGTTCGATCGCCCGGTTTTGGTCGATTCGAATTTCTACGTGAATCCCGGCGAGACCGTCGCCATCATCGGCCGTAGCGGCGTCGGCAAATCCGTAACCCTTTCTCACATCATGGGTTTTCTGAAGCCGGACGAGGGCCGCGTGATCGTGGCCCACGAAGATATCACCGACTTTTCCGAACCCGAATTACGCCGTATTCGCAAGAAAGTGACCATGGTGTTTCAATCCGGCGCGCTGTTCGATTCGCTGACCGTGGCCGATAACGTCCTGTTCTCCCTGGAATTGCGCGAGGACTACGACGCGCAGAATAAGGAAGACGTGGTGAACGGTCTTCTGGAGATGGTCGATATCCGGGAGGAGGCCAATCTATATCCCGCCGACCTCTCGACGGGCTACAAGCGATCCGTCGCCATTGCCCGGGCCTTGGCGGCGCAACCGCAGTGCATCCTCTATGATGAGCCGACCACCATGGTCGATCCGATCATGTCCGGCCACCTGGGCGACCTGATGCTGCGGTTGAAGAAGCAACTGAACCTGACCTCGGTGGTGGTGACTCACGACCTCGACCTGATGTACAAGGTGGCGGACCGAGTGGTCTTCCTTTATGACGGCAGCGTGATCTTCTTCGGACCCGTGGCGGATTTGGAGAAGTCCGACCACCCGCATATACGCGACTTTCTGGAGATGGACCGGGTGGCGTAGGGCGGGAATTTGGTTTCGGGCCGTTACTTCTTAGATGGGACGCCGTTCTTCTTCAGAATATCCGTACACTTTTCCGCCACCTCTGTAGCATGCACGGCCAATTGTTGCTCGGCTTCAACGTATTTTTGGTACAAGGAACCCGCGTTCTCGCTTACGGTGGAGATCAACGTGGACGCATCACTGCAACTGCGAGCCAGCTGAAGCAGGGAGGCCGCCTTCTCCACATTTCCGTCCATCATTTGCACCGCGGCTTGCGTTGCTGCGCCGCTACCGCATAGCATAGCGTTCCGATCTGCGTCATCTAGCCATTCGAAGAAAGCGAAACCCAGTAGCCCATTGAACCCTTGGGGCTTTCCCTTGAACGCTTTCACAGCCGTTTCCAATGCGTTCACGACTTGGCGGTCGTTAGCGACGGCATCCGCAGCACTCTTGCCCATCTGAGCCTCTTCTTGGTCTATCAGCGGCTTGTATTGTTGTATCGCTCGTTCGGTCTGAGTGAGCACGAGGTTAATTTCAGTATCAGTTGGAAAAGTCTTTTCAGTTTGCGCCTTGGCCACAACCCCAAAGCCGACGCTCAGAACAAGAACTGTAGAGGCACACCGAAGTTGAACCATTGGGACGCTCCTTCGCGTTTCCCCATTTTGTCACCGAAGGTGAAGCAGCGCTTACCCCCCGCCGTGTATCGCAAAGGTAAATTTCGTCTTAGATCATTTTTGATCTACCGGCGCAAACGGGCTTTAGCGATGCGAAAATTAGATGATGCCTCAAGCTGTTAAGGCCGCGCCCCCTGCGCGAAACCGGTTGGATCACATCCTCCCACGGAGTTATTTGGCCGGGTTCACGAACCCGCTGAAACAAGGGCAGCTCTCCGTATTCGACCTCCGGCGGCGGTGCTGGTTTGAGGCGAGCCCAGCGAATGTGGGCGCTGAAAAAGGTTTTTATGACTATTCTCCGGGGAGCCTGCCGGACCAAACGGCCGACGAAGCCTTTTCAGCGCTTGAAAGCAAATTCCCCGTTGTGAGGAGGGAACTGATTGAAAGCAACTTCACTGCGTGGGCCACGCACAGGGAATTTCTTCTCGAATATGCGCAGATGCTCCGGGCACGGTCGCGGTTGTTTCGTGCGCAAGCGACGACTTACACACGTCAATCCATCATTGGGGCAGTTGGCTTGAAGGGAAAACCGTATATTCCAGAAGAACAGGCCGACCATGAACAACGACTTCGAAATATGACGATCACTCAGATGCGTTTGGAAATAGCCAAAGGCAGCGGGCTGTTTTCAAAGCTTCACTGGTGTCTACGACTGACGAAGGATGTGAGCCATCCCGCAATAACTGCGGATGCGCCCGTTATTGCCCTCGGATCATCGCCTGAAACGCCTGTATTACAAGAGGCCGTATTGTTGGACGCGAATAGTTGGATTGTGTTTCCTGTCTGCCGGGAAGCCTACCTTATTGGTAACGCACTCCCGCTGGAAACAGAAACGGAAGACTTTCAGCCGTCAGGCCTCGTGTGGCTTCAAGAATGGTATTTCAAGGAGAAGTCCGGCTTCGTCTATTCTCCATTGCGCACCCCGCGTGTTCCATAGAGGGTAAGTTTGGCAACGCTCGACGAGGCCAATGAAATCAACCCTCTCAGAGTCTCATAATTCAGTCTCAAAACCGAATGCACGTTGTCGAGTTGGGCCACGGGGTTTCTTCGGCGGGGCTAAGCAGGCTGCACGGGCGCGATCCCGCCGAAAATCGCAAATCTCTGTGTCAATAAAGAGGCTGCGATTTCGACTCTGCCGGTGGTGCCGGGCACTGAACAGCGCACAACCTATGGGCACGAGTTCGGGACACATCCGCTGTGACGGCGTAGGGTAGATTTTCCCGCGCCGAGTGCGGGATTAATCACGCGTTGCAAAACTTACCCTTTGCGCGACGTCGGGAGGCTAGACGTCTCCCGGCATTTGGGCTACAATGTAGCTCAAGAGGATGAATGCCATGGCTGACAATTCTGTGGTTCGCGCCCGCATCGACGAACGAACCAAGAGGGAAGCCTCTGCGGCGCTGAAGAAAATCGGTCTCACGGTGTCCGATGCCTTTCGCCTGCTGCTGGTGCGGGTAGCGGCGGAAAAGGCCCTGCCGTTCGAGCCGCTTAATCCCAACGCCGAAACCGTCCGAGCGATGAAAGCCGCGCGCCGGGGCGAGCTCGTCAAGGTCGGAAAGCCGGACAAACTGCTGCGAAGTCTGAATGCGGGGGATTAAATATACTATCCGCTTTCAGCGTGACTACAGGCGAGAAAAATCCGGTCGGCACAGCAAGAAGCTGGACGCCCTGCTGATGGAGGTGGTCAACTTGCTCGCCGCCGACACGCCGCTGCCGCGCCGGAATTTCGATCACCCGCTGTCCGGCGAATGGAACGATCATCGCGACTGCCACATCAGGCCGGATCTCATTCTCATCTACCGCAAGCCGGATGGCGTCAGCCTGGAACTTGTGCGCCTTGGCTCGCATCGTGAGCTTGGGCTGTGAAACCGCGGAACCCCCACTCCCTGACGGTCGCGGTTCGGTAGGAATCCCCGCCTGGGGTTACAATCGCAGTAGTGAGGATCTTGGCCTGTCTGGTTATGGCGCCGCTCCTCGTCACGGCGGCTGCCCCTCCTGCAACGCTCGTCTCCGACGATGAAGCTGAGCCTTTGCGCAGCGCCATCACGCGCAAAGAGGCCTGGACCCAAGACGCCGCGCGCCGCCTTCGCGCCGAAGCCGATCGGCGCTTGAACCAGGGGCCTTGGAGCGTCGCTGGCGAACGGCCGCCCGGCCTCATACTCGACCCCCACGATTACTACAGCGAAGCCCCCTACTGGTGGCCCAATCCCGACGATCCCTTCGGCCCCTACCTCCTCCGCGACGGACACTACAACCCGGATCGCTTCACCGCTAACCGCACGGCGCTGAATCTTATGAGCGATACGGTCTTCGTGCTGGGCACCGCCGCCTATCTTTTCGATGACGAGCGCTACACGCAACGGGCCGAGCGCCTCATACAAACCTGGTTTCTTAGCCCCAAAACCCGCATGAATCCTAACCTGGAGTATGCCCGTGTGGTCCGCGGCGTTAGCGCCGGCCGGCCGTCGGGAATTCTGGAAGGCCGCGCTTTGATCCGCGCCATCGAGGGCATGGAGTTCCTGGCGCGTGCGGGAAATTGGGACCCCAAGGATCAGGCCGCGGTCCATAAGTGGTTTGAAGATTATTTGCGCTGGCTCATGCAAAGTAAGAGCGGCGCCGAAGAAAAAGCCAGGGGGAACGGCCAATCCGCGTGGTGGACCGCCCAGGTGGCTGCAGTGGCCGCGTTCGTGCAGGATGAGACCGCCCAGAAGACCGCGTTCAGCCATTATCGCGACCATGTGTTTCCCCGGCTGAGTAAGACCGACAACGTGGTGCCGCGTGACGATGTGCGCGCCTCGGTATTCGACCTGGAAGGGTCCACGGTGGTGTGCCGCATCGCCGAGCTGCAAGGAGTGGATCTGTGGGGCCTTCACGGCGCCAACGGCTCGAGTATCGCCACGCTGATCAATTCTGTGGAGCCATATCTTTCCGATCCGCGTCTGTGGAGCCGGGACCAAGCGACCGACGTCGAACCCGACGGACTGTATTTCCTGGCTTTTGCGGGGATGGGGCTGAAGAACCCTGAATATATTGGTTTGTACCAGAAGCTGGAACACCCCGACCACGCCTGGCTGAGCCTGGTGGATCTGCTGGTAGGCCGATGGGCAGCCGCGGGCCACCAGACCCGGCACTAGCTTGACTGCTGCCGCGTTACCGAGCCGTGACCATAGGGAGCGGTGACCACGCGCGATCAGAGCAAACCCAGTGAAGACTATCATCGAGCCCTTCCGCATCAAGAGTGTGGAGCCGCTGCACCACACTACGACCGGTGAGCGGGAACAATATCTCGCCGAAGCGGGCTACAACCTGTTTGGCATCGCAGCCCGCCACATACTGATCGACCTGCTCACCGATTCCGGCACCAGCGCAATGTCCACCGAGCAGTGGGCGGCGGTGATGCGCGGCGATGAATCCTACGCCGGCAGCGAAAGCTTCTTCCGGCTGAAGCGCGTGGTGGATGAGCTTACCGGCTTCCGCCACATGGTGCCCACCCACCAGGGCCGCGCTGCGGAGCGCATTCTGTTCACCGTGATGGCCAAGCCCGGACACATCATCCCCTCCAACACGCATTTCGACACCACCCGCGCCAACATCGAATTCACGGGGGCCCGCGCCGTCGACCTGCCCATCCCCGAAGCTGCCGATACGCAGCTCCGTATGGATTTCAAGGGCGATATGGATGTGGCGGCGCTGCAGGATCTGGTGCGAACCGAGGGGGCGACCAAAATTCCTCTGGTGATGCTGACGGTCACCAACAACTCCGGCGGCGGGCAGCCGGTCTCCATGGCCAATATCGAAGCGGTGCGGGGCGTTTGCCGGGAGCATGGCATTCCGCTCTATCTGGATGCCTGCCGCTTCGCCGAAAACGCCTGGTTTATCCGCGAACGCGAGGCCGGCTACGCCCAATGGTCGCCGAAGCAGATCGCCCAGAAAATGTTCTCGCTTGCCGATGGCTGCACCTTCTCCGCCAAGAAGGACGCCTTCGCTAACATCGGAGGCTTTCTTTCGACCAATGACGATCGTGTGGCGCAGCAGGAGACCGACCTGCTGATCCTGACCGAGGGCTACCCGACCTACGGAGGGCTGGCCGGCCGCGACCTGGACGCCATCGCGGTGGGCCTGGAAGAAGTGCTCGACCCGGACTATCTGAATTACCGCATCATTTCCACCGGCTACCTGGGCCGTCACATTGCCGATCGCGGTGTGCCCATTGTCGAACCGCCCGGCGGGCATGCGATCTACATCGACGCGGCGCGCATGTTGCCGCACATTCCACCGCCGCAGTTCCCCGGGCAGGCGCTGGCCGTGGAACTCTATCGCCATGCCGGCATACGCTCGGTGGAAATCGGCTCGGTGATGTTCGGCGCTGCGGCCCGCCACGAACTGTTGCGGCTGGCCATCCCGCGGCGCGTGTACACCCAGAGCCACATCGATTACGTGGTGGAAGCCATCCTCGAAGTAAACGCGCGCAAGCAGGAGATCCGCGGCCTGGAAATCGTCGAGCAGCCGCCCTTTCTGCGGCATTTCAGCGCGCGCTTCCGGCCGCTGTAAGCAATTGCCGTTACCGAGCCGTGACCAAAGGGAGCGGTCGTTGATAATAGAGACAGACTCGCCGCATGCTGAAAAGCCTCCCAGAATATGAAGTGTTGGCCGAACAGGCCCATGGCCACTTGTGCGCCGGCCAGATTCTTGGCCTTCGTATGGCGGTTTATGGCGTCAACTTACTGGGCCTCGAAGATCCGTTGGGGGCCGATCGCAAGCGGCTGGTCACTTTTGTAGAAATCGACCGCTGCGCTACCGACGCCATTCCCATCGTCACCGGGTGCCGTCTGGGCAAGCGCGCCCTCAAATTCCGCGACTTCGGCAAAGTCGCCGCCACGTTTTGCGACCTGCGCGACCAGCGCGCCGTGCGGCTGGTAGCTCGCGAAACCTCCAAGCAACGTGCCCGCGAGATGTATCCCGAGATCGCCAATAAGAACCAACAGCAGATGCGCGCTTACCGGGAATTGACCGATGGAGATCTGTTCGATGCGCAATGGGTACGGGTAGCGATTGGCCCCGAAGATCTTCCCGGCTACAAAGCCCCGCGCGTGATCTGCGCGCAATGCGGGGAAGGCATCAACTTTAAGCGTGAGGTGATGCGCGAGGGCCGTCCGCTGTGCCGCGCCTGCGCCGGTGAGCGATATTACGAACCCCTCTGATGCTGCGCTACTACATCACCGACCGCCACGCGGCCGGCGGTACCGAAGCGCTGCTCGCCGCAATCGCTTGCGCACTCGAGGCCGGAGTGGAGCGCATCCAGATTCGCGAAAAAGATCTTCCGGCGCGCGAGCTGGCGGAACTGGTGCGGTGTGCGCTAGCGCTCCCCAACCCGCGAGGCACGCGCTTTCTGGTGAACTCCCGCACGGATGTGGCGCTCGCCTGCGGGGCTCATGGCGTGCACCTGCCTGGGAATTCCATATCGCCGAAAATTCTGCGCTCGATCGTGCCCGCCCGATTCCTGATCGGTGTGTCGACGCACTCGGTTCCAGAGCTCGAGGCCGCCGAACGGGTGGGCGCCGACTTCGCCGTATTCGGGCCGATCTTCGCCACTCCCTCGAAAGCTGCCTACGGACAGCCCCAAGGTATCGACAGACTCCGTGAGGCCGTGCGCTCCGTGGCGATTCCTGTGCTCGCGCTAGGTGGTATCACCAGCGCAAACGCGAGTGAATGCATAGCCGCCGGCGCTGCCGGAATTGCAGCCATCTCGTTATTCCAAACGTAAGCTACTCCGGCGCGCTCGACGGCGGTACGATGCCCTTCAATCGCAGATAAACGCACATGTATCCATACATCTCATTGGAGTGCCGGACCATGTTGTTCAGGGTAGCGAGTTTCGTTCGCGTCGGCTCGGGAGGGAAAGGTCCGCCAAGACGCGAGCCGATCTTCTCCATTGCCGCCGCATCGGACAGCGAATCGAAAGCCGAATCGCAAACGGTGGATGCCTGCTTCAGCAACGCGATCAGTTCCGGTTTGGAAGTGGCTGCCGTACCCGGGCGAGGCGTCGCTGGGCGTCCCATGACTCCCTGGCATACGAACAGATTTGCGCCGGCGATATGAGCCAGGCGCTGCCCAAAGCTCTCGATTTCGGGCGTCGGCTTAAAGCCATAGTTCTCCACCGGCATCTTTTCGGCCATCTTAATGAGGTTGTCGCGGACAACGGTCCAGGGGAACCTCGCCTCCGATACCAGCGTATTCGGGCCCTGGGCAGGAAGCGCAAAGCAACCAAGGACTGCCAGGAAGAAGAGCCGGCTCATGGATTGCCTACGACGCCTTCAAAAACTGCCCGATCGCCCGCGTCGCCTGCTTGATGCGATGCTCATTTTCCACCAACGCGAAACGCACGTGGCCTTCACCCATGGGTCCAAAGCCGACACCCGGCGACACAGCCACCAGCGCCTTTTCCATCAGCAGCTTCGAGAATTCGAGTGAGCCCATGGCGCGGAAACGTTCGGGGAGCGCCGCCCACAGGAACATCGACCCGCGCGGCGGTTCCACCGGCCACCCGGCCCGCCGCAACCCGGTTACCAGCACATCGCGCCGCTTCTGGTACACCGCGCAGATCTTGCGCGTGTCCTCTTCGCACTCGCGCAGTCCGATAATCGAGGCAATCTGGATCGGTTGAAACACGCCGTAATCCAGATAGCTTTTGATGCGCGCCAGCGCCGCGATCATCTTCGCATTGCCCAGGCAGAAGCCCACACGCCACCCCGCCATGTTGTAACTCTTGGACATGGAGAAGATCTCGACGGCCACTTCCGTGGCTCCCTCCACCTGCAGAATGCTGGGCGCCTTGTATCCGTCGAAGCATAAATCGGCGTAGGCAAAATCGTGCACGATCATGGTGCCGTGCTGGCGGGCGAGCCCGATCACTTCGCGGAAGAAATCCAGGTCGACGCACGTCGTCGTCGGGTTGTGCGGGAACGAGATCAACACCATCTTGGGCTTGCGCGTGGACGTGCGAAACAGATCCTCCAGGCGGTTGAGAAAGGTCGCCGCATCCGGCATGGGAAGCATGCAGGCATGGCCCTCGGCCATGATCACGCCGTACTGGTGAATGGGATACGCCGGGTTGGGCGAGACCACGGCGTCTCCGGGACCGATGGTGGCAAACAGCAGATGCGCCAGCGCGTCCTTAGCTCCAATGGTAACGATCGCTTCCTTCTCCGGATCGAGCGTCACGCCGTAATTCGCCAGGTAACGCTTGGTGATCTCGTCCCGCAGTTTGGGAATGCCGCGCGATTGCGAATAGCGGTGGTTTTTAGCGTTGCGCACTGCTTCGACGAGCTTGCTCACGATGGCTCGCGGCGTCGCGCCATCGGGATTCCCCATTCCCAGGTCGATCACGTCGATCTGCGCCGCGCGTGCTTTGGCGCGCATCTCGTTGATGACGGCAAAAACATACGGCGGCAGTTTTTGAATGCGGTAAAACTCGTCGGTATTATCGGACATTAAACTTATTTTACGATGGCGGCAGCGAAGCATTCAGCACGCCGGCCAAATCGGCCTCCACAATAAACCGCTGGGGCGCGCTGCCCACATAGTAAAACGGGTAGCAAGTGAGGAGGACCGCGTCGGTGGAAGGTTGTATGGACGCGGTGATTTCGGGCGAAACAATCTCCGTGCCTTTGACTCGATAGAGAAACAGACCCGTGCGCGTTTCGAGAACGATGTCGTCACCTTTCCGTATATCCTTGAGCACGCGAAAATGCGTATCGCGATGGCCGGCTACGACGCAGTTTCCGTTGCCTCCCGGTAAGGCCGTTCCGGGCATGTGTCCGGGTCCGCGCCGCAGGTCGGCCGGATCGACACCTTCCACGACATACAGCTGCGCATCCAACCGGGGTATCGTGAGCTTGCCGACCGTATCACCCAGCGGCAACTGCGCCTGGACTTGCGGAACCGGCACGGGAATCTCCAGCTCATGAGCGGCCCGCGACTGTCCCCAGCGCGATTCCAAGAGTTCGCGATCGCCAAGAAACAGCAGGACGGCCCCGCCTGCCATCACCAGGTAAGGCAGGAGCCGTCCGATTCGGCGGCGCATTTACGACCTGCGGCGCAGCATCAGGCCGACGCCCGAGAGCGAACCGCCGCTGAGCAACATCATCAGCCACCCTGCGGAAGTATGAGGCAACTCTTCGCGGTTGGCCTCACCGGCAACCTCCGGCGTGGCCGGCGCAGTGTTCTGCGCGATCTCAGGCGCAGCAGGTGCCGGCGCGGGCTCAGCAGCCACAGGCGCCGGTTCAGGCGCTGGCGCCGGCGCGGCCCGCCACTGGAGCGGGAGCCGGAGTCGGCGCGGCGGTCGCGGTTGGCGCTGGTTGATAGGCCGTCGGCGACACCGACGCAGTTTGTTCCTTCTCGCGCTCCTTTAGATTGCTGGGCAGCGGGAATTCGTAACCATAGTTCTTTCCCTGAACCCACACTTTATCTAAGTAGTAATTGTTTCCGATATGGTGCAAAGTCATCTCGGACTTATCGAGCGATGGCGTGTAAGCCGGAATCGTCATCGCCGACGTCTCGAACTTCATCCCATTGTCGCCGTAGATGAGCAGCACACGGCTCTCATCCTGACTCGGCAATTCCTTGATCATGTAGTCGCCCGGTTGTATCGTTGTGGCGCCCACCGTCAGCGCGTATGGGAGATTGACTTTAACGACGTCGAACATAGGACCTTGGGCTCTGCTGGGAATCGACATTACGAGCCCGAGAGCCACCGTGCCCGCCATGATTGCGAAAGGTTTGATTTGCATGTTTGGAACTCCTCCATTCTCTGCTTCGTTAGATGCAGCTAGTGGGCCGCGTGAATTCGCTAGCTTCGCGAACATGGTATGCCACGTTACACCGATTTGGTTGCCAAGCCGCGCCCCCGCTTGCTAGACTCCCCCTTTCATGCAGACCGCCATCCCGCCACAAACCGTGGCCGAACGCACGCGCCGCCGAGTGAATCGCCGCCTGATGCCGTTTCTTTTTTTGTTGTTCATCGTGGCGTACCTCGACCGCGTCAACGTCGGTTTCGCGGGGCTGCGCATGTCGCGGGAGTTGGGTTTCTCCGACGAAGTGTTCGGATTCGGCGGCGGTATCTTTTTCCTCGGCTACTTTCTGCTCGACATTCCAGGCACCCTGCTCGTCGAAATCTGGAGCGCACGCAGATGGATCTGTCGAATTATGGTCACCTGGGGCGTTCTGGCATCAGCTACGGGGTGGATTCATTCGGCGCACCAATTTTACTGGATCCGCTTTTTCCTGGGCGTGGCGGAGGCCGGTTTCTTTCCAGGACTGATTGTCTACCTCAGCCACTGGTATCGGCAGGAAGACCGCGGCAGGGCCGTGGCGATGTTCATGGCCGCTATTCCAACATCGCAAGTAATAGGCGCTCCGCTGGCCGCGGTGCTGCTGCGTGTGCATTGGCTGGGATACGACGGCTGGCGCTGGTTGCTGACTTTGGAAGGTGTGCCTGCCGTAGTGCTGGGAGTGATCACGTTCTTCTATCTGACCGATCAGCCGCACGAGGCTCAATGGCTCCCCGCGGAAGAGCGTGGTTGGCTGATGGCCGAACTGGAACGGGAGCGGTCTGCCCGGGCTGGGAATACCTCGGCTTGGCGAGCGCTTGGCAATCCGCAGGTTCTGCTCCTGGCCGCCATCCTCCTGCTAGGCTTGACGCCGAATTACGGGCTGAGTCTCTGGCTGCCGCAAATGGTGCAGCGGCTTTCGGCTTTTGGCGTTTCGCAGGTGAGCCTGATTGCGGCCATCCCTTACCTGGTTTCGCTGCCTATGATGCTGCTCACGGGTTGGCATTCCGATCGCACCGGTGAGCGCCGCTGGCATACGGCCGTTCCCCGCCTACTGTCGGGAGTGGCGCTCACGGCGTGCTTCTTCACCTTGGCCCACATCTGGATCAGCGTGCTGATGCTGTCTCTGGCCACAATTGGATTCTACTGTGCTCACCCCGGTTTTTGGCCGTTGCCTAATCTGTTCCTGGGCCGGGCCGGGGCAGCCGCCAGTATCGGGCTGATCAACTCGTTTGGAAATCTCGGGGGCTTTCTAGGGCCCTATGCCATAGGCTGGCTCAGCAGCGGCACCGGCGGCTTCGGCCCCGGTCTGCTATTGATGGCCGCCTGTGCCTGCGGTTCGGCACTGCTGGTATTTCGCTTGGGAATGGAGCGCCCTCAAGCGGCCTCAAGCAACGGTTGATCGCCCGCCGCGTTTGGAGTGGCGGGCCGCGTGTAGCTTCTCCTGTTCACTCGCCAGGCGGCGCACCTGGGAGTTGCGCTGTTCTAAACGCTGCCGGATCCGGCCGACGGCATATGCCACCACGCACTCCAATGAGCAAAACATCGTGAGCTCTCCCTGCTGCTGTAACTGCAAGGACATCTTGTCGAGCGTCTTACCGCAAACCGCGCAATAGTCGGCGCGCTTCATTAGTTCCCCATCCCTTTCCCCGCTTTACCTGCAAACCGACAACCCTTTGGATGGCCAGCATAAAGCGAGCGGCCTTCCGAACAGCCTTCCTGGTTGAGAAGACGTCGAACTCAGGGATCGGGTCTGAGTGTACTAGACCACCGGATTATTCGGTGCACTTCCGAAGATATGGTCAGTATCCTCACCAGAATGATAATTCCAACATTTTCTTCGACCGGGCGATCGAGCGAAGCCGGCGGGGCCTTAGTAGTCGCCACAGGTACTTCTTAAATGGGTTGAAGCTTCAGGTGGTTCCCGTAGCGCGCACCGCTCCAATCGCCATTTTCGGATCTCGATTCCTAAATTCTCCGAGCGACGGCGAGCTTCGCTGGACACGATGCTGACCAGGAGCAATTGCCCGACAAGTTGGTCAAGTTTGGTCAGGCTGATTTCCAAGAGCAATTACAACCCGTGAAAACGCGCCAGTACGAGTCGGGCCAGCGTTCGAGCCTTCGCGCTAAGCATCCGCTAGCGGGGCTAGTGCCGAAAGGTCATTTTGTTTCGTTCACGATAGCTCCTTAGGGCCACCGCCTTCCACTAACATCGCCGCCCATCTCCCGCGACGGGCCAAGGTCACAATCCTAACCTTTTTCTTGAGCTAACTCGACTCGCCAGGAAGTCCGCGTAACATCGGCTTTCCGAGAATTCATTTCGGATATCTCACTTAGAAAGAGGATCACGATCTTGCGTATAATTTACTTCGCGGTGGCAGTAGTGGCGTTACTAGGAGTAAGTAGTGGGTTTTCTGTAGGCATTTCAAATGTGCCTGTGTTGACCGTGCCGCAAGTGGCAGATGGCACATCCCCCATCCCGCCTCCGTTCCCGCTCGGCCCACAGGTGGCGGACGGCGGCGGCCCTGAGGCTCCCCCGTATCCGCTGGGCCCGCAGGTGGCGGATGGCGGCGGCCCCGAGGCTCCCCCGTATCCGCTGGGCCCGCAGGTGGCGGATGGCGGCGGCCCCGAGGCTCCCCCGTATTCGCTCGGTCCGCAGGTGGCCGATGGCACCGGGCCTGAGGCGCCGCCGTATCCGCTCGGCCCGCAGGTGGCCGATGGCACCGGGCCTGAAGCGCCGCCATATCCGCTCGGCCCGCAGGTAGCCGATGGCACCGGGCCTGAGGCGCCACCGTATCCGCTCGGTCCGCAGGTAGCCGATGGCACCGGACCTGAAGCGCCTCCGTATCCGCTCGGCCCGCAGGTAGCCGATGGCACCGGGCCTGAGGCGCCACCCTATCCGCTCGCGGCTTGAATTGTTGCTGCTGAGAAACGGAGGGCCTTAAGTCCCCGCACCACGCCGTGATGGTGCCAGGCCCTGTCTGGAAGCGCCCGGTATGCTATACTCTGGCGCAAACGGATGGGACTTCTGAGTACTGCCGTATGGTGGGCGGGCTATCTACTGATTGTCTTTATCGCCTGCCGGGCGTGGAAAAGTAAGCTCTTTGCCAAGTACCCGTTTTTTTTTGGCTACATCAGCTTGGTTTTGTGCTCAGAGAGCGTTCGCTTCTTTTTATTGGTCGTCGCGTCTAAGAAAACGTACGGGATCGGGTTTTGGATAACAGAATTCCTCGGCGCGATTGGCGGTTTTGCTGTGACTTGGGAAGTGTATGTTCAGATCCTGGCTCCCTACCAGGGGCTGCGTCGAATGACTAAAGCGGTCGTGTCTTTGGTATTGGCTTTAGTCGTTGCCAAAGCGCTCGTGGAGTTGGGCGGCAGTCCGCTTCGGAACCTCGGCCCGACCACGGTCGAACTCGAACGGAATCTGCGGGCAGTACAGGCGCTACTACTGCTGGCGATTGTCGGGATTGTTATGCACTACGCCGTTCCCATGGGCCGTAATGTCCAATCCATGCTGATGGGCTATGGATTCTATATTGGATGTCATGTGATTGCGCTTAGTTTCCGCTCCCAATTCGGCTATTCGGTTGACACTTGGCGGGTCTGGCTGCAACGGCTGGCGTATCTTGCGGCTCTGACAGTTTGGTGCGGGGGAATGTGGTCCTACGCGCCTAATCCTGTGCAGCACACTTTGATCGACGCCGATTATGAGCGGATCTCGGAACGAACCAGCCGTGCGTTCGGCCGGCTGCGGGAGCATGTAACACAATCTTGGCGGTCATGATGAATTTCATTATCATTATTTCAATCAGCGTCGCACTGCTGTATTTCTTATGGGTAGCGGCGCGTCGCAGTGCTTCGGACAGCGCCGTTCACTCCGACCATCCTTGGGAACCGGCCGAGTATCTGGTGCGCTTGCCACCGCGCGCCCTTCTCGACCGGTTCCTCTCCTCCGAGGACGTCGAGTATGCGGCCACGCTGCACTCTCCAGCTCTCTTGCGTCGGGTCGTGAGGGAGCGTCGGCGTTTGGCCGTGGCTTGGCTGCGCCAGATCAGGCGCGAGGCTGGCCGGCTGTATCGTTTGCACCTTCGGACAGTCCGGCAAGCGGAGGGGCTGATCCCTGCGGCTGAGGTCAAACTGGCGCTTGCCGCCGGTTCCTTCCTCGCGGTCTATGTCGTGCTGATGGGCGCGGTTCGGTTGTACGGGCCGTTACGGACGCGGCGTTTTCTGGAATCGCTGCAGACACTCGCCAACACCCTTTCGAACCTCGGCGGCCGAATTGCCGAAAGCATCGGGCCGGGCTTGGTTCCGCAGTCGGACGCCAGAGGGGTAAGCTAAATGTTTACCTCCACGCAAACCAGTGAGTCCCAGCTTGAGGCTGCCGTCCGCGATCTGGAAACGCGCACGCTGGCGAATCTGCGCGGAGAGCTCACCAGGCTGGTGTACCTTTCCTCCACCCGCGATTACAACACCGGAGAGTACCAGCACGACGGCTTAGCGCACCAGTTTGGCGCCCCGGCAGCACAGCGCGCGCTGGCACAATGCCACCAGGCTGCGTTCCATGATCTGCTGTACTCCAGCCTGCCGGCGCTGGTGGCCCAACTGGCCACTTACGTCGAGTCCACGGGAGCGGAGAGAGAGAAGGTCTTACAAAGCTGGCGCCAATTACAGGCGTTCCGCGTGCTGGTTCCCGGCACATGTGACGACCTGAGTGCGGACTTCTTCGTCTCCAATATCAGGATTGCGCTGGAAGTTTTGGGGTTGCCGGCGGCGCAGCCGGGGAATTGACCAGGCGCGAAGCTACGGCCGTTACCCGGCCCACAATTTCCGCTTCGTTCGGATAGGCGAACTCCTGCGTGCGGCAGGGCGACAAAGGATGCGGGACCGACACGATGCGGTCGCGGTGCATCTCGCACCACGAGCATAGGTAGCCGTTTCGTAGCTCCAGAAACCAAATCGGCCTCTCGTGTTCGGAGCGATAGGCAGCGGCTTCCGGCAGTTTCTGCTGCTGATCGATCTGCACGAACGACCCCGGCCGCAGCAGCGGATACATGGTGTAGTCTTCCAACCCGATAAAACCGTAGCGCTGCTTGCGCACGTTCAGGTAGCGCAAAAGTCCTACCGGCACTTCGCCCCAGACCTCCACCATGCGTGAGAGCAGATTGGTTTTTTCCACCTGGAAGCCGGGATCGAAGCGCACCGGAAAGCTTACCGCGCGCCCTTCGTCGTACACTTCGAAGCTGGCCAGCCGTGTGTTGCCCATTCCCATGTCAAAGTGTAGGCCGGTGATTCTTTCCAATTCGACATAAAAGGATACTAACTCGGTGAACGGGCGGGCGTATACGGCGCTCAAAGTGAATAGCTTGTAAATGCTGGGCGTGGATTCGTCATTTTCAATCTGGATCAGGCGCGCGTGCGATACGGCATACTCCTCGTTACTCTCTGCGGTCGCGATCTTCTTGCTGTGTTCGGAGACCTCACGCGTGGTGAGCCCGAGGCGCAAGCGCATTTGCTTCAGCCGCTCACCCGCCCGAACCGTGGTCAATGTCCCGAGGCCTCCAAAGGATTATCGCAAAAATGTGGCACCGGCATTCCTGCCGGTGTCTGGTTTGCACATTCCAATTCAACCAGCCGCCGGTGCCGCTACCGAACATGTCCAACTCCAGGGGCAGCACACTCCAGGGGCAGCGCATGGCGCTGCCCCACCGGAAGGTGTAAGATTTCCAAGGACGGAGGTTGCGATGCTGGACCGTATATTCTCGAGTGCCGATAGGCGCATGACGCTTTCGTTTTCTTTGGCCGCGTTGGCAATATGCCTGATACCTTCACCTGCTCCGGCCGCGGAGACCGAGGTCACGTTTTCCAAAGATGTAGCCCCCATTTTCCAGCGAGCCTGTCAGAGTTGCCATCGTCCGGGGGCCATCGCCCCCATGTCCCTCCTGACATATAAGGATGCACGGCCTTGGGCCCGCTCGATCAAGGCGAAAGTAGTCAAACGCCAGATGCCCCCATGGCACATCGATCGCAATATCGGCATCAACCGGTTCAAAGACGATCCGTCGTTAAGCGACGCGGAAATCGCCACCATCTCAGCATGGGTCGACCAGGGCTCTCCGGAAGGTAATCCCGCCGACGCGCCTGCGCCGCGCGAGTTCTCCGATCAGGATAAGTGGCATATGGGAAAGCCCGATGTCGTGGTTTCGATGCCCCGGCCCTATGTCCTCAAAGCCAAGGGTGGCGATGAGTATTACGACGTCGAAGTGGACCCCGGGTTTACGGAAGATGTCTACGTTTCAGCTCTCGAAACCAAGCCCGATCAGGGTTTCAAAGTAGTACATCACTGCACCACCAACCTGGTCGACGATCCTGAGGACGACCCCGTGGGTCTGTTCCTCAATGAGTACGCCGTGGGCAAAAATGCCGATATTTTCCCGGCCAACTCCGGACGCCTGATTAAGGCAGGTTCGAAAATCCATTTCAATATCCATCTATACCCGGACGGTGAAGCGACCCCGGTGCAGATTTCATTGGGACTCAAGCTGTACCCTAAGGGGTTTGTGCCCAAGTATGTGGCATTCACGCAGCACATGGGCGATGTGAGCGACCTCGATCTACCGGCCGGCCAGGTCACTCGCAACGACGGCTACTTCCGTTTGTCGAGACCCGCCGTGCTGACCGCCTATCAACCGCATTTCCACCTGCGCGGAAAAGCCCAGTGCATGGAAGCCATCTACCCTGACGTGCGTCCGGACTCCGCACGGCCCGGACCGGCCAGGACCGAAACCCTCAGTTGCGTGAGCGACTACCAGTTCGGGTGGAGCATTACCTATAACTATGCGGACGATGTCTCGCCCATCCTGCCCGCCGGGACCATCATTCATGTGACCACCTGGCACGACAATTCGGACAACAACCCGCATAACCCCAACCCGAAGAACTGGGTGGGAAGCGGGCAGCGGACCATTGACGAGATGAGTTTCGCCTGGGTCAGCCTGTTCTATATTGATGATGCCGATTATCAGCAGCGCGTAGCCGCGAGAAAGAAGATGGCGGGATTGTCGCCTGCCGCGCTTCGTCCCGTCACCGGCGCACCCAGCACCGTTACCGAACCGCGACCGTAAGGGAGCGGGGGTTGCCAAGTCGAGCGGAGAATTCGAATTTGCGAAAGCACCTAGTCTTGGTCGTTTCCATATGGGCCGGCGGCGCCGTGTCCGCGCTCGCCCAGACACTCCCCCCGACTTACATTCCGCAAACCAAGTTCGCGCGCGGACAAGACGTTGTGCCATCCTTCGATGGCTGGCTGCGCAACCCGGACGGCAGCTTCACCATGGTGTTCGGGTATATGAACCGCAATTACGAAGAAGAGCTCGCGATTCCTGCTGGCCCCGACAATAAGCTCGAACCGGGCCTCGCCGATCAAGGGCAGCCGACTTACTTTCTGCCGCGGCGGCACGCCTGGGTCTTGCGCGTCCGCGTGCCCGCCGATTGGGGAAACCGCGAACTGGTCTGGAGCATCACCGCCCACGGCCGCACCGAAAAAGCCTACGCCAGTCTCCAATCTCAAGAGGAGATGAGCGAACGCCTCGTCATGACTCGCGGCAATCTAAGCCCCGGACTGGATGATCCTAACAAGCCCCCGGCTATTACCATCGCTCCCGTGTCGGCGGTGTCCGTGGGCAATCCTGTGACTTTAACCGCTCTGGTTACTGACGATGGCTTGCCGAAGCCCCGAGTGCCCAAAGCCTCGCCGGGCGCGGAGCCGGGCAAGGCCCAGACGAACACCACCACAGCGCCGCGACTTGGCCTGAATGTCACTTGGTTCGAGTATCGCGGCCCCGGAAAAGTCGCGTTCGACAAAGTGGATCCCATCCTGGTCAAGGACGGCAAAGCGGTCACGACGGCGCATTTCGCCGTACCCGGAACTTACGTGTTGCGTGCCACCGCGAATGATGGGGAGTTATCGACCACCAGTGACATCACGCTCAATGTCGCAGCACCATAAGTGGCACCGGCATCCCTGCCGGTGTCTGGTTTTCTGCCCCCCCAAAAACAAAACCATGAAACACAATCAAACCCGGCTCATTACCGCACAAGTCGCATTGCTGCTCTTCACAATTTTGCTGAGCCTCGCGGCCTTCCCGCTCGCCGCTCAGTCCGGAGCCAAGAACGGCGAATGGCCTACCTACGGAGGAGATCTCGGCAACACCCACTACTCGCCGCTTGATCAAATCAATGCGGACAATTTCAGCAAACTGCAAATCGCCTGGCGCTTCAAAACCGACCATCAGGGCCCCCGCCCCGAGTTTCAGTTCGAAGGGACTCCCCTGATGGTGCATGGAGTGCTCTACACCACGGCCGGTTCGCGCCGCGCAGTGTTGGCGCTCGATGCCGCCACCGGTGAGTTGCTCTGGACCCACAGTGAAAACGAAGGCCCGCGCGGGGCCGCCGCGCCGCGCCGACTTTCCGGACGGGGGCTGGCCTATTGGACCGATGGCAAAGAAGAGCGCATCCTTTATGTGACCCCCGGGTACCGGCTCATCGCCCTGGATGCGAAAACCGGCGTGCCCATATCGGGCTTCGGCAAGAATGGCGTGGTCGATCTGAAGTTGGAAGACGATCAGCAGATCGACCTGGTCACCGGCGAAGTCGGGCTGCACGCCACGCCCGTCGTAGCCAGGAATGTGGTCATTGTCGGCGCAGCCCACCGTACCGGCGCCAACCCCAAAAGCAAAACCAACGTGAAGGGCTACGTCCGCGGATTCGACGTGCGGACCGGAAAGCGCCTTTGGATTTTTCACACCATTCCGGTGCCGGGCGAACCAGGAATCGAGACTTGGCTGAATGACTCATGGTCATACACCGGCAACACCGGCGTCTGGGGGCAGATCTCGGTCGATGAGCAGCTCGGCCTGGTGTACTTGCCCGTCGAGTTACCCACCGGCGACTACTTCGGCGCCAATCGGCCAGGCAATAACTTATACGGCGAGTCTCTCGTAGCAGTCGATCTCGAGACCGGCAAGAAGAAGTGGCACTATCAACTCGTGCACCATGGCCTCTGGGATATGGATATCCCCTGCGCGCCGATGCTAGTCGACATCACGGCCGGCGGACGCACCATTAAAGCGGTCGCGCAACCCACCAAGCAGGCGAACCTTTACGTGTTCGATCGAGTCACCGGCCAGCCGATTTGGCCGATAGAGGAGCGGCCCGTGCCGAAGGGTGACGTGCCCGGCGAATGGTACTCGCCCACGCAGCCGTTCCCGACCAAGCCGCCCGGCTATGATCGCCAGGGCGTAACACTCGACGACCTGATCGATTTCACACCCGAGTTACACGCAGAGGCCGTGAAACTGGTGGCGCGCTATAAGCTGGGCCCCATGTTTGAACCTCCCCTGGTCAGTAAACTCGACGGACCTCTTGCCACGTTACATTTACCCTCTGCCACCGGTGGAACCAACTGGCCCGGAGGCTCGTACGATCCCGAGAGCCACATCCTCTACGTGTTTTCGCAAACCACCGTCTCACCCATGGGCCTGGTGCCCCCGCCCAGTAAAGCCGTCTCGGACATGGCCTACATCGCGGGGACAGCGCTGACCGGGGCGCGGTTGACGGGTGGATCCGGCGCCGGTCCCGCCGATGGGCCGGCTCGGCCTGCCGGGGACGAGGGCGGCGGGGGTGGTCTGACCGTCCAAGGACTGCCTCTGATCAAGCCGCCCTATGGGCGCATCAGTGCGATCGATCTCAACAAGGGCGACATCCTGTGGCAGATTGCCCACGGCGAAACCCCCGATAACATCCGCAACCACCCCGCCCTTAAGGGCCTAAACATTCCGCGTACCGGCCGCCCGGGTATCATCGGTACGCTCGTAACCAAGAGTTTGCTGATTGCCGGCGAACCCGGCTTCTTCACCACTCCCAATGGGCAGCGCGGCGCCATGCTGCGTGCCTATGACAAGGTAACGGGCAAGGAAGTTGGTTCGGTCTACATGCCCGCACCGCAGAGTGGTTCACCGATGACATATACGGTCAATGGCAGCCAATACTTGGTAGTCGCGATCAGCGGAGGCACATACTCGGGTGAGTTACTGGCCTTCCGGCTGCCGAATCCGTAGTGGCACAGGCCTCCTGGCCTGTGTCTGGTTGAATGTTGACTTGCCGTTCCATTAAAGGACACACCATGCCCACATGGAAGTTACTCGCAACCATCGCGCTTACCGCCATCCTAACCGCCTGGCTAACTCTCTGGTTCCAGCAGAAAGCTCTCGCTGCTCCCAAAGCCCCAGCCTTCACGGCTCTCGATTACGATGACATCATTCAGCTCGGCAATCGCTACGCCTACGGCATCGACACCTGTTCCAACAACGGCTACGACTACGCGGATGTCTTCACCCCCGACGGCGTCTTCATCGACAAAAACTCCGACCAAGGCTTCAACCAGGGCGGACGCGTGCTGGCGCGGGGCCGCGAACAATTGGCGGCGCTAATCGGCGGCGGTTCCAAGGGCTGCAAGACCAAGCAGATCTGGACGGACTGGAGCCACATCATGACCAACCAGGTGATCACGCCCACTCCCCAGGGTGCCACCGGCAGAATTTACCTGATCCAACTCGACGTCAAGGGCCCCGGCACCATCGAACGCCACGGCGGTTACGAAGACGTCTATGTCAAGACGGCAGCCGGTTGGCGCATCCAGTCACGGACCAACGTCCGTAATAAAGCCTGGCATAATCCGCTTTTGCAGACGCCGGACCTTAATTAGAGGCGGCGATTCTGGTATCATCTGGCGTAAGTGAGTGCGGCCAAACCTGAGCCCGACGAGAGCCTCATTGTTGTCGGCGTAGGCGCGTCCGCCGGCGGCTTGGAAGCCTTCACCGACCTGGTGAGCCACCTGCCGCGCACTACCGGCATCGCATTCATCCTGGTGCAGCATCTAGACCCCCACCATAAAAGCGCGCTGCCGGAACTGGTGGCCGGCAAAACATCCATCCCGGTTCTTCAAGTTCAGAACGGTATGCGAATTGAACCGGACCACATTTATGTGAACCCGCCTAACACCTTGATGCTGATTCGCGACCGCACTTTGATTCTTGAGCCGCGGCCCGAAACAGCCGAGAGGTTTCGGCCGATCGATGCTTTCTTCACCTCCCTGGCGGAGGGATTCCATTTTCAAGCCGTCGGCGTTGTCCTTTCCGGCACGGCATCGGACGGCACGTTGGGACTGAAAGCGATCAAAGCCGAAGGCGGGATCACCTTCGCCCAGAACCAGACGGCCAAGTTCGATAGTATGCCGCGCAGCGCGATTGCCGCCGGGGTGGTGGATTTCATTCTTTCCCCGCGCCGGATTGCCGAAGAACTAGCCGCCATCACCCATCGGACCAGGACTCTGAACCAATCCGAAAGCGGGTTGATCGGCGACGGCAACACGCTGCATCGCGTGCTCCTGCTGCTGCGCCAGAGTACCGGCGTTGATTTTGCCCAATACAAACAGACCACGATTTTGCGCCGGCTGAACCGTCGGATGGTGGTCAGGCGGTCGGAGATTCTCGAACAGTATTTTGACCTTTTGCAGAAAGAGCCGGACGAGGTCAAGGCGCTCTTCGACGACCTGCTGATCAACGTCACGGATTTTTTCCGCGATCCCGGGGTGTTCGAAGCAGCCAAGAAAGTGGCGTTCCTTTCCGTCATTCGCCAACGCAAACAACCGATCAACATTCGTGCATGGATTCCCGGCTGCTCCTCCGGCGAGGAGGTCTACTCCATGACGATTGCCCTGGTCGAGTTCCTCGAATCCGAAGGTCTGGAATATACCATTCAGATGTTCGGAACCGACGTTAGCGACAGCGCCATCGACAAAGCGCGTGCGGGCGTTTACGACGAGAGCTCCGTAGTCAATGTGTCGCCGGAGCGTCTGCGGCGCTTTTTCGTCCGCACCGAGGCAGGCTACCAGATCAGCCGCACCATTCGGGACATGTGCATCTTCTCCCGGCATAATGTCGCCAAAGATCCGCCTCTGTCGCGGATGGATCTGGTGAGTTGCCGGAACCTTTTGATCTACTTCGCGCCTTCTCTGCAGCGGCGCATCCTGGCCACGCTCGCGTATGCGCTGCAGCCGAGCGGGTGTCTGATTCTTGGACCTTCGGAGACATTAGGCAGCCTGGCCGAGTACTTCCAGACGCTCGACGAGCCCCACAAGATTTATTGCCGAAAGTCCAACATACTGCAGGGCGCGTTTCATTTGGCGGTAACCAATGAGGATGAGCCATCCGACCACCCCACGCTTGCTCCGCCACCACGCCGCGCCGAAGCGCTTGACTTAGGCGGTGACCTTCACAAATATGTAAACCGGATCGTCCTTTCGCAGTTCGGCCCCGCGGGCGTTGTGGTGAACGAAGACCTGCAGACCGTCGAGCTCCGCGGCGATGTTGTGCCCTACCTCAGCCAAACCGAGCCCGGTGACGATCTGATGAAGCTGGTCCGTAGAGATATGCGGTCTTCGCTCGGCACCGCCATCGAACAGGCCCGCCGGACCAATGCCGTCGTGGTCGCCGAGAGTGCTCCAGACGCGGGCTCCGCGCCGGTCGCCATCACCGTCGTTCCACTGGCGCTGGCCGGAGCAGCACCGCACTTTCTGATCCTGTTCGGAGGGGCTCATGAAGAGGCCAATGGCCAGGGAATCACGGCCGATCCGGTCGAGACCGCTACCGCTGCTTCCTTGGCGCCCGACCAGGAGAACGCCCAGCTCAAGCAGGAATTGAAATCTGCCCGCGAGTATCTGCAATCGGTGATTGAAGAGTTGCGTTCCACCAACGAGGAAGCCCAATCGGCCAACGAGGAGTTGCAGAGCACCAATGAGGAATTGCAAACGTCGAAGGAGGAACTGCAATCGGCCAACGAGGAGCTGCACACCATCAATATGGAGATGCACAGCCGCAATGCCGATCTCGCCCAGATGAACGACGACATGGCGAATCTACTCAGCTCCATGAACACCCCCATCGTGATGACCGGCAGCGACCTGCGCATCCGGCGATTTACTCCCACCGCGGAGAAGGTCCTGAAGATCATCGCCACCGATGTCGGCCGTCCCATTGCGGACTTGAAGCCGCGCATCAACGTCCCCAATCTGGAGGAGATTCTGCAGCAAGTGGTCGATACGCTGCAGCCGTATGAGAAGGAGGTCCAGGATCAGGAAGGCCACCTGTACCTCATGCGGGTTCGTCCCTACCGCACTGCCGATAACCGCATCGACGGCACAGTCCTGCAATTGCTCGATGTGAGCGAGCTGAAGGGCAGCCTGGAAGAAGCCCGGCACGCGCGCGATTTCGCCGAGGCAATTGTCAATACGGTGCGCGAGCCGCTCGTGGTTCTCGATCAGAATCTCAAGGTTCAGAATGCCAATCGGGCCTTTTACGAAGCGCTCAGTCTCGAGCCGGACTCGGCGCTCGGCCAAACCATCTATGAGACCGGGGATGGGCGATTCGATCTGCCCGAAGTGCGTGCTTTGTTTGAGCATCTCGCCGGCCGATCTCCAGAAGTCAAAGACGTGGAAATTGTGCACCGTCCGGAGCGTGGTGAGGCGCGGACTCTGTTGCTCAACGCCCGCCGCCTGCGGACGACTGAACAAAGAGGCCTCATCCTCATGGCGTTCGAGGACATCACCGAGCGCAAACGCGCCGCCGAAGCGCCCTATCGCCGCCTGTTCGAAACCGCGCGAGACGGTATCGTCCTGGTAAACGCCGATACCGGCGAGATCGTGGACATCAACCCGTTTACGGAACGGCTGCTCGGTTACGCGCGTAACGAGCTGGTGGGCCGCAAACTGTGGGAGATCGAGCCCATGCGCGGCGTGCCCCGCTTGCGGCCGGCATTCGACCAGATTCGAGAACTGGGCATGGTGCGCTTCGATGAACTCACGCTGCTGACTAAAGACGGCCATACGCTCCAGGCGGAAGTCATTGCGAATATGTATGCGGAAGATCATCGGCCGGCCATGCAGTTTCACATACGCGACGTCGGGGAACGCCGGAGGTTCGAGCGCGAGTTACAAGAAACCCAAAAACTGGAGAGCCTGGGATTGCTGGCAGGCGGCATTGCCCACGACTTCAACAATCTGCTGACGGGGATCATCGGCAACGCCAGCATCGCGTATGCGGAGCTGCCCGTGGATCAGCCGGTGCGGGCATGTTTACGGGAGGTCATGCAGGCGGGAGAGCGCGCCGCGTTTCTCACCCGCCAGATGCTGGCCTATGCGGGCCAAGGGCGCTTCGTCACCGGCCCGGTGAACGTGGGGGATCTCGTCACCGAAATCTCGCCCGTCCTTCGGACGTCGATTCCCAAATCCGTGGAGCTCAAGCTGAATCTCGCGGCGAACCTCCCGCTGGTGGAGGCCGATTCCGCCCAGCTCCAGCAAATGGTAATGAATCTGGTCGTCAACGGCGCCGAAGCTATCGGTGAGAATACGCCGGGGAGAGTCGAAATTCGTACCTCGGCCCGCGAAATCGACGCGCGCGAAGCGGTGGAGCTCTTTAGTGCGAAACCATCCGCGCCGGGCGTCTTCGTGCAACTCGAGGTGAGCGACACCGGTTCGGGGATGGATGAGGCCACAAAAGCGCGCATTTTCGATCCTTTCTTTACTACGAAATTCACCGGTCGCGGTCTCGGACTGGCCGCTGTTCAAGGCATTGTTAAAGGGCATCACGGCGCCATTCGCGTCTATAGCGCGCCGGGACAGGGCACGTCGTTTCTGGTACTCCTGCCTGCGATTCATCGTCAGGACCGCGTAAGCACCCCGCAACGTGCGAGTGCTGTCTCTATCCCAGCGGGGTCGGTCGCGCTGGTGATCGATAGCGAAGCCACCATTCGCGAGTTCGCCAGTGGCGCGCTCTCGCGTGCGGGGATGCAGGTTTTGGTTGCCGAGAACGTGAAGACCGGCGTGGAGATGTTGCGCGAACACAGCGGAATCATTTCGGTGGTCCTGCTCGATCCATTGATGACCGTCCCAGTTGGAGAAGACGCGCTAGCGCTTCTGAAGGAAATGAAACCTGCCGTCCCGGTAATCCTGTCGAGCGGTTTCGATGAGGCGGAGGCCGCACGGAGGTTTTCGGAACCTAAACCGGCCGGCTTCCTGCGAAAACCCTATACCATGGAGCGCCTGGTTGAGGCCGTCGCCGCTGTGTTGAACCGCAGTTGAGGAAGTATGGATCATGAAATCAGGCGTCTATTCGAGCAGACCGGGCGCACCCGATACCAATTCCTGACGGTCGAGCTACAAACATGTTTCACCGCGATCGATCTGGCGAAGTTTGAGCTTTCGGTTGGAAATACGGCCGTGGTCGAAAAGGAAGTGCTGGCCGTGGAACAAGGCATCCGCGTCATCCAGCGATTCCTTCCCGAAGTATCCGGACAGCCCAGAACGGAAGTGGAGGCCGGCTTGGCGAAACTCCAATCGCAGCTCGCCTCGCTAAAAGCGGAGCTTAGCGCAACCTCTCCGCCGGTGGCGGAGTGAAGCGCTCTACGCCACAGCCTGTGGCTTATCGAGAAGCGCCCGCACTTCGTCATGCAAGCGCTCGGTGAGTTGGGCGCGATCGGACGGCTTCAGGTGAGAGGTGGGAATCGGTTCGCCCACCAGAAGGCTCACCTTGCCGCTGCGGATATGAATAGAACCCATGGGCAGCAGCTCGCGCATGCCGATGATGGCGATCGGCACCACTGGCACGCCCGCTTTGATGGCGAGATAGGCCGCTCCTTCGCGGAATTCGCGCAGCCCATGCGGCGAACGTCCTCCTTCTGGAAACAGTAGCATGCAAACCTGGCGTTCCGCGATGATGCGTCCTGCCTCGTTCATACTTTTGAGAGAGTTGCGGGCGTTAGAGCGATCCACCGGCATGTGACCGGTCCGCCGCAGGTGCCAGCCCAGGAACGGAATGCCGTACAAACCCTTCTTGGCGAAAAAGCGAAACTGCTGGGGCAATCGCGAAAGCACGGCTGGAATATCCATCAGGCTGGCATGATTGGCCACGAATATATATGTCCCCTTCGGGTCGAGCCTTTCGACACCGCTGGCGGATACACGGATAAAACTCACGGCCAACAACGTTTTTCCCCAGAGCCGCGCAACTTGATGCGCCGCGTTGCCGGTGCGGTCGGCAAACGAGACGATGATGGAAACGATGCCGAGCACAATGCTGGAGATGGCTATCAGCGGTGTGGAGAAGAGCAGCGAACGGACAAAGCTCACGGTTTGCTCCCCAATAGCGCGCGGGCTTCGCCCACCAGGTACAGCGATCCGGTGATGAAGATGGCATCGGCGGGTCCGGCGTCGCGGACCAGCTCGAGCGCTTCGGCGAGAGAGCCGGCGGTGCGCAGGTCGGGATGGCTCGCGATTTCCAAAATCGCCTGTGGATGCAGAGCACGCGGCTGATCGGGGGCGGTGGCGATCACTTGCGCCGCGCGTGGAAACAGAATGCCGCACACTTCTTCGACGGCCTTATCGCGCATCGCGCCGTAGATCATGCGGACGCGCCGGCCGCTATAGAAGCGATCGAGATAGGCCGCCAGCGCACGGGCCCCCGCGGGGTTGTGCGCGCCATCGATCACGATCTCCGGATGCTCGGAGATTCGCTCCAGGCGCCCCGGCCATTGGGCGCGGGCGATGCCTTCTTCGATGGCGCGGTCCGGAACCCCGAGCTGCCGCAATGCCACGGCGGCAGTGATGGCGTTTTCCACCTGGTGCTCGCCAGCCAGCGGGCAGCGGATATGCAGAGTGCTTTCGCCGCTGATGGTGAAATGGCTACCGCGCGGATCGAGCTCCAGGTCAGACACGCTCCACTCGCTGGTACGTTTCACTGGAATCCCCAGCTCGGCCGCGCGCTTCTCCAGCACGGGTTCCACTTCGGGCCGCTGCCGGGCAAATACCGCGGGAACATTCGGCTTCAGTATTCCGGCTTTTTCTCCAGCGATGGATTCCAAGCTTCTCCCTAGGAATATTTCGTGATCGAAATCCACGGGAGTGATGACGCAGAGGTCGGGCCGGACGACATTGGTGGAATCCAAGCGCCCACCCAGGCCGACTTCCAGCACTACCATGTCAGTCGGAGCTTCGGCGAAGATCAGGAACGCCATGGCGGTGACGGTCTCAAAGTATGTGGTGTGCAGATCGATCGAGCCTCGGTCCAGCAGTTTCTCCACCTGGGCGTGTACGCGGTTGAACGCCTCCGTGAAAACCGGAACAACAACCGGCCGGCCGTCAATCGAGATCCGCTCGGTGGGCTCGACCAGATGGGGCGAGATAAACAGTCCCGTGCGGCGGCCCGCGGCCCGCAGAGCCGATTCGATCATGGCGCAGGTGGAGCCTTTGCCATTGGTGCCGGCCACGTGTACGAAATGGCAGCGGTCCTGCGGATTACCCAGGGCTTCGAGCACGGTGCGTATGCGCTCCAGGCCGAACTTGGCGGTCTTCAGCTCGTTGCCGAGCGCGTATAAGAAATGAACGGAGTCGGGGTAGTCCACTTAGGAGACGAAAAACCTCAGTGCTTTGGAAATGTACGGTTTCAGCTCGAGGCGCGGCACCACGGCATCGAGCATGCCATGCTTCAGCAGGAATTCGCTGGTCTGAAAGCCCTCGGGCAGCTTCTGGCGGATGGTCTGCTCGATCACCCGCGGGCCAGCGAATCCGATCAGCGCACCCGGTTCGGCAATGTTCAAGTCGCCCAGCATAGCAAAGCTCGCCGTCACGCCGCCCGTTGTCGGGTCAGTCAGAATGCTAATGTAGGGCAGGTGCACCTCATCGAGGCGCATCAGCGCCGCCGAGATCTTGGCCATCTGCATCAGGCTGATGGCGCCCTCCTGCATGCGCGCGCCGCCCGAAGCCGAGACGATGATGAGCGGCGTCTGACGGGCGATGGCGCGCTCGATGGCACGCGCGATCTTCTCGCCGACTACGCACCCCATGCTGCCGCCGATGAAACGCGGTTCCATGGCGCAGATCTGGACCGGGCGGCCGTCGAGCTTTCCGCAGGCGGAGATCAGCGCGTCATTCAAATTGGTGGCCTCCTGGTTCGTATGCAGGCGCTCGGTGTAAGGCTTGCTGTCCACGAAACCGAGCGGATCGCTGGAGGTGAGCTCGGCATCGAACTGCTGGTACTCGCCACCATCCAGCAGCAGCTTCAGGCGCGCTACCGCCTCCATACGGGAGTGGGCGCCGCACTTGGGACAGACGTGCCAGTTGGCGTCAAACTCCTTCTTCCAGATGATCTGGCGGCATCCGTCGCACTTCTGCCAGAGACCTTCGGTGCGTACACGCTTATCGCCCTCTTCGACTTTGGGGAGTTTGTCGCCCGCCGGTTTGTCGCGCCTGAACCAAGACATGCAAACAACAACGTTAACGCGGGTAGGGATGACCCCGCAAGGAAGCAAACGCACGGTAGATCTGCTCGGCGAGCATGGCCCGCGCCAATTCGTGCGGAAACGTCATGGCAGACAGAGACAGAAGCAGATCGGCGCGGGCCGCCCAACCCGCCGGAAGGCCGTCGTGACCTCCGATCAGGAACAGCAGATCGCGGCCTTCCATTTCGGCTTTGGCGATCATGGCCGAAAACGCCGCCGAGTCGCAGGGCTTGCCGGCGGGATCGCAAAAGATCTTGCGTGCCGTGGGATGCCGGGTCCAAAGGTCCACGCGCTCCGGACGGATCTCGCGCATTTCGGTGGCGGTGTAGCGCGCAGCCCGGCTGAGAAAGTCTTCGGCCACGGCATTGGCATGTGGATCTTTCGGTTTACCGATGAAGTAGAGATAAACCTTCACGCGGCCGGAATGTCGACCGTTTTGGCGCTGCGCCAGAGCCGTTCCAGGTCGTAGTATTGGCGAGCTTTCGGCGAGAAGATGTGGATCAGCAGGTCGCCATAGTCGGCCAGGATCCATTCCGCCTGGTTGTAGCCTTCCATACTGATGGGCAATTCGCCGGCCTGCTGTTTCAATTGCACCCCGACCTCATCGCTAATCGCCTGGATCTGCCGCTGGTTGGCGCCGGTACAGATCACGAAGAAATCGGCGAAGGAAGTGATGCCGGTCAGGTCCAGTACCTTGATGTCGGCGGCTTTCTTGGATTCGGCGGCTCGTACTGCCACCAGCCAGGATTGAGTAGAAGCCCGAATTTCTTGAGGTCCCGTGAGGTTCGCCTTGCTCAGAACACGCTCCTGTCCGTATCGTACTACAATCGAACTTTCCCATGATCGATCCCAAGCTGCGAGTACTGCTCTCTTCCGTACAGATCCAGCAACGCATTCGCGAGATGGGGGAAGAGATTTCGCGCGATTATCCGACCGGAAATTTGCACATGATCTGCATTCTCAAGGGGGCGTGTTTTTTCTTGACCGACCTGGCGCGGGCTATGAAACGCGACGTGTTCGTGGACTTCATGGGAATCTCCACCTATGGAAAGGGCAAAACCACATCCGGCGAAGTGAAGGTTACTAAGGACCTAGACATCTCGCTGCAGGGCGCCGACGTTTTGATTGTGGAAGACATCGTGGATAGCGGCGTCACGCTCAATTACCTGATGAACCTGCTGGAGCAGCGGAAGCCGAAATCGCTGAAGATTGCTACGCTGCTGGACAAGCCCGAACGGCGGCTGCGGCCGGTGGTGGTGAGTTACGTTGGGTTCCAGATACCGGATGAGTTCGTGGTGGGCTACGGACTGGACTTCGCGGAGAAGTACCGCAACCTCGACGATATTTGCGTGCTGGAAGAAACCCCCGGAGTGGCTGCGGCGAAGTAAGGCGGCAGGCGCTCTTGGTCCGCAGCCGTGCGGAACGAAGCCAATTCCGGGTCATCTGCCGTTTCTGGTTGGGGCTGCGCTTCTTCTGAAGGGGCAGCGGCCGGGCCGCGGGCGCGTTGCAGTCGCTCTAATTCGGCAAAGGCATCCTTGTAAGAGCGCTCGGCCAGAGTGATGCGGCGCTGCAGGCGGCGGAAGATTTCGTTGCCGGCCACAAGTGCTTCGCCGAGGGGCACTCCCTCGGAGCGATCGGCGCGCAAGGCGTGGTACTCCCACAGGTGAGCTTCGGCCCGGAAGAGACGGCGCAGGATCCACTCATTGCGGAGGAGCGTGTCCACTTGGAAGCGCTCCTCGGGCGTGAGGGGTTGGAAGCGGGCGAAGTACTCGTTCTGGAGCGCGGCAAAGTCGTCGCGATTTTCTCCGACGACGAATTGAGACTCGGCGTCGAGCCCGGATTTGATGGCGTTTTGTGAAGACGCGGCCTTGCCCTGGGGAGTGCGGGGGCCGGTTGATTTTTGAGCGTTGAGCCGGTTGACTTCGATCTGACGCTGGATAGCCATGGGAATTTCTCATGTCCACGGTAGCAGTGAGCCAGGGGCGGGCCAGGCGGTTGGGTGCGGGTGTTGTTGAAAGAGCTTGGGTTGTTGGCGGGGAAGTGCGGGGAATGGGTTTCGGCGGGGACGGGGAGGGGGGCTGTGGGTGTTACGTTTAAGTCGGGCGGAGAGGTCGGCGATTTACGTTTCTCTTCTCCATTTCAGCGGTTAGGGGTTACCGCCAGCGTGAAGATCAGCGAGTATTCCATCCGAATGGCGAAGGCAGGGATCGGGGATATCATCGGGTGCTCTCCCACCGGGCGTTTCATCGCAATCGAGGTGAAGGTGAAGGGCAACGAGCCCACGCCCGAGCAGCTAGAGTTCTTAGATGCAGTGCATCGCAATTACGGGGGTAGCCTATTCCATTGACGATCTGCCAGGGATCATTTAGTCGGTACAAGCTTCTCGTCCCAGACGGATATCCCATTGGCTGGCATCGGATACTCCTTGGGGATTACGCTATATAGAACTTTTGGGGCCGCCCTCCCTTTACGATTAATTATTCCTCTGCTAACGCGGATCGCCTCAAGCCAGCTACCGTTCACTTTCTTCAATCGAATCTCTTCGGTCCAGAGTCCGTTCCGGGCACTGAAAAAAATATTAAAACTTTGGAACTGCTCCTCCGAGAACCGGATTCCTGTTAATGCGGGAGCCGTAGCTACTCCTACGGCTAATTCCCCAAACACTATATTCTGGTCGTCAGATAGGCTAATGCCGAATTGGCCCCGAGCCTGGGCGCGCTCCATTTTAGAAATATCTGTGATCCTAGCCCTTACGTCGTAGAGTGGGTAACTCCCTTAGTGGATACAGGTGGGAACTGGTGGAGTGAACTGGAACAGAATTGCGAGGTAGCAATAGCTATCTCCTCCTGTTGCAGTTGAGATACTATTCTGCGCGAGCTTGACTGCCTTATTGCTCAGATCCACTATTTGCCTACTCTGTTCACCGTTCAGGGTTTCAAGGCTTTGTATGCGGTCGGTTGCTGTTCTTAGTTCCTTCAGGACGAGCGTTGTGCTAGTTGCAGACCGCTCCGATTCTCTCGAAAGACGAATCGTGAAGATCAATGCAGCTATTCCCAGTACGATGAACGCGGACGCATACAAGACTTTTGGCGTCTTCGTCTGAGGGGCGTGCGCAGAAACGATTCCGCCCAATACAGCCATGATGATCGTGACGCACCCGAGTATTATGTCGGTGCCCATACGCTTCTCTCGGCGAATTCGGCATAAATTGTAGCACTAAAGGGAAGCAAACCAAATCCTTTCAATGCTCCATAGGCAGAGCAAGCCAGACTCGGGGCGGCCAAAGAAAATCGACTGCGAATGCAACATCGAGGACTACTTCACGGGATGCAGCGCGGTGGGCGGAACGGGTGTTTGAACAGGCTTACCTTGAACTGCGCCCACACCGCCGAAAAGGTTCAACGTTTCACCATGCGTGATAAATACGCTTGCGGTTATACAGCAAAATCCCAACAGGAAAAGAGAAGGTTGAACCCAAAACAGCAGGAGTCTCGTTATCGAATTAATCCGCTTAGCTCTCTTTCTGAGAGCATCGAACGTGACCTTCTGTTCCTCAGTTATTGCTGGCGGCGACTTCTGAACCAATGATATTGTCTCGATGGTTTTTGCATAATCCCTGATTCGGTTGTACAGCAAATAAATCCCCGTGAAAGTAGCCACCAACAGAACGACGATTCCTCCGCTTAGCCACCAGCCAGCGTAATGGTCTAGAGGCTCCTTTGCAGTTGTGAGAAGGTTCACAGCGAATGCGATCAAAGCAACCGACAGCGTGAGGATTACATTGATCGTATGCGTAAGCAGTGAGGCATTGATGTTCTGAAAGTGCTTAATGTCCTTGTCGTAGTCGCGCGTACTTACATCATCAGGCATGATGTTCTTCTATTCTACACGGCGGTGCTATTCGGTTTTAATCGGTATCGCTTTTTCCCTGCGTTGGATTGCACGCTTGACCTCAGAATCCGCATCGACCTGACACAATTACGACAGCGCTCTGCGTGGTCGAGGCCGTCCATCGCCCGTTGGTGAATTGTGCGAGACAGGCGACCAAATGCGATCTCCGGCCCCTTGGCTTGTTGTTTACGCCAGGCCCTCTTTGCGGATCGGCAGGCGGCGCAGGCGCTTCCCGGTGAGCGCGAAAATGGCGTTGGCTATTGCGGGCGCCGTCGTCGGCGTGCTGGCCTCGCCGATGCCACCCGGAGCGTTCTGGTTCTGCACAAACATACACTTCCACCACGGGCATCTCAATCGATGCGCAGGACTTCGTATTGATGGAGGTTCTGTTGCTGAACGCGGCCTTTGTCGACGGTGATGCCGCCCTTTAGCACGGCGCTCAGACCGGTCAGCATAGGCGGTGCTCGATTCAGACCTCGGAGAGTGGCCGCTGTTGTCCACTATACCCCAATGGAGTATAGTGGAATGTGCGGACCGTCGTGGAGACGCCCGCATTCCTAAGCGACGCGCGGTCGTTGGCACTACGCGATGCGGAGCGGCTGGCCATTGTGACGTGGATTGCGGCCAATCCGGCGGCCGGCGACTTGATTGAAGGAACGGGCGGCGCCCGCAAAGTACGGTTCCCCGGAAGGGGCAAGGGAAAGAGTGGCGGCTACCGAGTAATAACATTCTTTACGGGGACGGGCGTTCCGGTTTTCTTGCTCAATATCTTCGCGAAAAACGAGAAAGCCGATTTACAGCCGAAAGAACGGCGCGTTCTGAAGGCCGTCCTAGCGGATATCGTCAAGACCTACAGATCTGGAAGGGGTTCGTGATGAAGAAGAGGAAACCAACCGCGGGAGAACGAATGATCGAGAGCGCCAGACAAGCGCTCGCCTTCGCCAAGGGCAAGGAAAACCACGCCTGTGAAGTACACGTCCCAGAAGACATTGATGTCAGGGCGATCCGTGAAAAGATCTCCCTTTCTCAAGGGGAGTTTGCCAAGTTGTTCGGTTTGAGCAAACGCACCTTGGAACACTGGGAGCATGGCCGACGTGTCCCTAGCGGTCCCGCTCGGGCCTTCCTGACCGTGATCGCGCGTGAACCGGACGCGGTTCGGCGTGCCCTGCTTGCCTGAAACGAAAGTTGGGTGCTTTCGTTGTCTTTGCGAAGAGCTACGTGGTCGTTTGTGAATTGTAGGAGGCAGGCGATCAAATGCGATCTCCTGCCTTCTTGGTTTGTTGTTTATGCCGGTAAAGAGCGAAGAACGGGTCCAGGGGGACCCGAGCGGACCGGGGGGTCCGCCCCACCCAGACTAGTGCTGGTTACGCCAGGTCCTCTTTGCGGATCGGCAAGCGGCGCAGGCGCTTTCCAGTGAGCGCGAAAATGGCGTTGGCCACCGCCGGCGCCGTCGTCGGTGTGCTGGCTTCGCCGATTCCACCGGGCGCGTTCTGGTTCTGCACAATGTGTACTTCCACTACCGGCATCTCATCGATGCGCAGGACTTCGTACGTGTTGAAGTTCTGTTGCTGAACGCGGCCCTTGTCGATGGTGATACCGCCCTTTAACGCGGCGCTCAGACCATAGACGATGCCGCTCTGGATCTGCTGCTCCACAATTGCCGGGTTGATCACTTGCCCGCAATCGACAGCGCAGACCACGCGATGGACACGCAGCTTGCCCTGGTCGATGGAGACTTCGGCCACTTGGGCATTGAAGCTGCCAATGTTGTTGACTACCGCGATGCCGCGAGCTCGTCCCGCAGGCAGCGGCTTGCCCCAGCCGGCTTTCTCGGCGGCCAGTTCGAGCACGGCGAGCATGCGCGGAGTCTTCGCGAGCAAACGGCGGCGGACTTCCAGCGGATCCTTTCCGCCGGCGATGGCCAGTTCATCCAGAAAACTCTCGGTGAAGAACGTATTCTGCGAGAAGCCGACCGAGCGCCAATAGGTAGTGGGAATGCCGGGATCGGCCTTCGTATACTCCACTTGGATGTTGGGGATCGCGTAAGCCATATCGGCGATGCCTTCGACCGCTGCCCGGTCCACGCCGTTTTGCATGCCCGCGAACGAAGGACACCCCACGCGCGTGTGCCAGGCTACGGGCCAGCCCTCGGCGTCGAGCGCGCCGGTGAATTTGGTGTAAGACGCCGGCCGGTACAGGTCGTGCGTCATGTCGTCTTCGCGCGACCAAGTGAGCTTCACGGGAACGCCGGCGGCCTTGGAAGTTTCGACTGCCTCGCCGATAAAATCGTCGCCGCCACGGCGGCCGAAACCGCCACCGAGGAACAGCGTGTGCACCTTCACTTTGTCCGGCGGAAGCCCAGTGATCTTCATGGCGACGCCGGCCGCGGCCGTCTGGATTTGAGTGCCGGCCCATACGTCGCAGCCGTCCGCACGCACATGCGCGGTGGCGTTCATGGGCTCCATGGGAGCGTGCGACATATACGGCGCTTCGTACACCGCTTCCAGCTTCTTGGCAGCGCCGCTCAATGCGTTCGGCGCATCGCCCGTTTTACGCGCCACTGCGCCGGGCTTATCGGTGGCATCGGCCATCATCTGGCGGATTCCGGCGCTGTTCAGGTTGGCCAGCGCGCCTTCATCCCACTTGATTTCCAATGCGCGGCGACCCTCCATGGCGTTCCAAGTGTTGTCTGCAACCACGGCGACACCGCTGGAGATTTCGACCACCTGTTTCACGCCAAGGACCGCTTTCGCCTTGGATGCGTCGAAGCTGGCTACCTTGCCGCCGAAGACCGGACAGCGCGCCACAACCGCGTATTGCATCCCGGGGACCTTGGCATCGATCCCGAATGTCGCCTGCCCATTGACCTTGAGCGGCGTATCCAAACGCTTCACGGACTTGCCGACGATCTTATATTGGCTGGCGGTTTTTAGCGTGGGCTGCGAGGGAGGTGTCAGTTTGGCGGCGGGTTCGGCCAGGCTGCCGAACGTGAGCCGCTGGTTGTCGGCGGTGTTGATAACCGCGCCGCTCTCGGTACGGCAGCTCGATTTTTCCACGCCCCATTTCTGGGCGGCTGCCTGCACCAGCATTTCACGCGCGGTGGCGCCGGCTTTGCGGATCGGATCCCAGCCGGTGCGGATGCTCATGCTGCCGAAGGTGCCCTGCAGAGGGCCGTAAAGCTTGGGGTCGACGGGCGCGAACTCGGTGCGGATCCGCTTCCAATCGCAATCCATTTCCTCGGCCAGGATCTGGGAGAGCGCCGTCATGGGTCCTTGCCCCATTTCCGACTTGGCCAGCACGAAGGTCACGACATCGTCGGCACCGACGTGCACGTAGCCGTTCAGCGGGAACACGCGGCTTCCGGCCGATTGCGCGAGCAGGCGCGAAGTCTCCGGCAGAGCGAAGCCGATGGTGAGACCGGCCGCAGCGCCAACGCCGACCTTCAGAAAGCCGCGACGATTCACTTTGCGGATGGCGTTCATGCGGCACCTCCCTTAGCGGCCGGTTTTCCATTGGACGCGGTCATAATCTCCGACGCGCGATGGATGGCGCTGCGAATGGTTTGGTAGGTTCCGCAGCGGCAGATATTGCCGCGCATGACTTCGTCGATGTCGGCGTCGGTAGGGCGCCCTTTCTTGGATAGCAACGCGGCGGCTGCCATAATCTGTCCGGACTGACAATAACCGCACTGAGGGACGTCCTGCTCCACCCAGGCTCGCTGCACGGCGTGCGTGCTGTCGGGGGAAAGCCCCTCGATGGTGAGTACGTTCTTGCCGGCGACGCTCGATACTGGTGTGGTACACGAGCGAATTGCCTGGCCGTTGAGGTGAACGGTGCAAGCGCCGCACAGCGCCATGCCGCAGCCAAACTTGGTCCCCGTCATGCCCAGCGTGTCGCGCAGAACCCACAGCAGCGGCATTTTTTCAGGGGCGTCGACAGTTTGGGTCTTCCCGTTCAGAGTAAATTTGATGGTTGCCATCCCGACCCTCCTTCGGAAGTTCTAGATATGGAATAGTATACAACCCTGACCGATGCGCCTGCCGACTTTAGGGGCGGGACCGGGATGTTACATGCTGTCAGTATTCCTGAGGACCCAGAAAAGCTTGACGAACAGGGGACCGGGAACGGCGCGCTACAAGAACCGCTCCCTTTGGTCACGGCTCCGTAAGCGCGTGCCATGCCTTACGGAGCCGTGACCGTAGGGAGCGGTTAAGAGCGCGGATTCCCACTGTGCGTGTCGTGCGTAAACCCGGACTTGAGCGCTTCCTGATCGAGTACACTGAGTTGGTTCACTTCGGATTGAGCGTGCCTATCGAAATCGGACAGGTGGAGGCGATCTTTCGGTATCCCGTGAAGTCCATGGGCGGCGAACAACTCGAGGCCGCCACGCTGGGCTGGCACGGCCTGGATGGTGACAGGCGCCTGGCATTCCGGCGGATGGATGACCGCGGCGGGTTCCCGTGGCTCACAGCAGGCAAGCTTCCCGACCTGCTCCGGTTTGCTCCGCTCCGCCGTGAAGACAGTGCTCCAGGAGACATTCCTACGCATGTTCGCACGCCGCATGGTGAAGAGATGACCGTCTTCGGGGAGGGCTTGGCCGCGGAGGTCGGACGGCGGTATGGCGGTCCTGTGCAGATGATGCAGTTGAATCATGGCATGTTCGATGAAGCGAGCATCTCGGTGATCGCCATGGATACGGTGCGCGAGATCGGACGACTCGCAGGGCGGAGCCCGGACGTGCGGCGATTTCGCCCAAATGTTGTAGTTCGTCTACTACGATCGGTTCCCTTCCAGGAGGACGAGTGGCTGGGCGGTGTGCTGTCATTCGGCGAGGGGGACGACGCCCCTGCCATCATCGTCACGATGCGCGACGTTCGCTGCTCGATGGTGAACCTTGATCCCGACTCGGCAAGTCCTGCACCAGAAGTACTGAAGGCGGTCGTTCGGGCGAACCAGAACAACGCGGGAATCTACGGCGCGGTCGCTCGCATCGGTCGACTGGCGGTCGGAGACACTATAATCCTCCATGCGGCGGCCCGAACAAGCTCGGAACGCACCGTGTGAACCTGGCAAAACGTGCAAGGCCGGATGGTCCGCCTACTGCTTTTCCTTATTTCCGGTTGCTTCCCAAGTCCTCATCTCCCGCAATATCACTTCATAAATTCGCCGAACTGTTGCGGGCGGAAGGAGACCGGTCTTTCCGGCTTCAACGACGTGATCGAGAACCTGCTGTTCGCGGGCCGGTGCTGCCACTGGAAGGCCCGCCTCTTTCTTGACGCTGCCGATACGCTGGACGATCGCGGCGCGTTTGTTCAGCAACTCCACAATCTGCCGGTCGACCCCGTCGATCTGAGTCCGGTACTCATCCAAGCGCGCTTTTGTCGCAGGCTGCCCAGCCACAGCGCCTGCGCAAACGAAAATCAAAAGTGTAGTATTCAGCAATCGGCGTTGAATCATAGTTCCTCCCGGCGTTCCAAGCTGATGTTCGGGTCTGGGCCCCAAACGGCTGACTCGATCTGGTGCACAGTTAACGCGATCGAAGCGGTAACGCGTCTGCCTTACCTGTAATTGTGACGGCGCGGCTTCAATGTCTGCAACATGACCAGCCTACAAATCCGGAGAGCGTCAGCGCTAGACGCTCCTGGCATCGTTGAGGTCCTTAAGGCCGTGGCTGCGGAAAGGATCCACTCCGCGATTGATCAGGTGTGGACCGTGGAGCAAGAGGCCCGCTACCTCGAATCGCTTTCTCGCCGCGAGGTTCTTCATGTGGCCGTCCAAGCCGTGGCAGGCATCGTAGGTTTTCAGAGCCTTGACCTGTGGTCTTCGCTCCTTTCGTCGATGGCGCATGTCGGCCAAGTCGGAACGTTTCTATTGCCAAAATGGCGAGGTCTGGGCGTTGGCCGCCATTTGTGGAACGCAACCGAGTCGTTCGCGCGCGAGGCCGGGTACCGGAAGCTGGCTATCCAAGTTCGCGCGTCGAATGCTGGAGCGCAGAGCTTCTATAGGACGCTCGGTTTCAAGGAATGCGGACGGTTGACCCGCCAAGTGATTATTGACGGCATAGAGGACGATGAAGTGCTAATGGAGTTCTTCTGTTGAAATACTCCCGGTCTTCCGCCGGGGCCAGGGGAGTGCGATAAAATCTCTTAGATTGCAAAATCAATTTATCCGCACCATCGTGACGGCGGCGGCGATACTTTTCGCCGCGAGCGCCGCTCCAGCGCAGCAACTGGATCGTCCCGCAACTATTTCGGGGCATCCGAACTTCAACGGTATCTGGCAGGCTCTGAACACGGCCTACTGGAATCTGGAAGGCCATTCGGTCGAGGGACTAAATAAAGACTTTTGGCAACTTGGCGCGATCGCTGTCATTCCGGCGGGGCGGAGCGTTCTGCGCGGAGGAGGTACGATCCCGTACCTGCCTGAAGCGCTCAAGAAACGCGATGAAAACCGTTCCAAATGGCCCGCCGACGACCCCGAAGCGAAGTGTTACATGCTGGGGGTTCCGCGCGTTACCTACCAGAATTTTCCGTTCCAGATTTTCCAGGGTGACGGCGATCTTCTAATGGTGTACCCGTTCGCCGCCACGAACCGAATCACCTATATGAAGGATCATTCCGAGCTGCCGGTGGATTCGTGGATGGGAAAGTCCGATGGAGCTTGGGATGGCAAAGATCTGGTTGTCACCACCACCTCGCAGAACGGGAAGTCGTGGCTGGATCGCGCCGGAAACTTCGCCACCAACCAGTTGAAAGTCACCGAGCGCTTCAAGCTCCTGGACGCGAACCACATCTGGTATGAGGCCACGCTGGAGGATCCGAAAACGTTCTCGCGGGCGTGGACGATTGAGATGCCTTTATATCGACTGATCGACAACAATGTGCAACTGCTGGAGCATAAGTGCGTTCCGTTCGCCGATGGGCTGCTCTACCATGACCTGCTCCAGCCGAAACCGTGAGCCAGGTTCGAAAACCAGGTGCAATAATGAATACAGAGAAGGAACCAGGCCAATGCACAGCAGACTGCTGAATCTTGTAGCGAGTGCCGGCATGTTAATGGCGGCGGTATTGCCCGTGGCGGCGCATCATTCTTTTTCCGCGGAGTTCGACTCGAGTAAGCCAATCACGCTCGAAGGCACAGTCGTCGAGATGGAATGGGTGAATCCGCATTCCTGGCTGGTGATCGACGTGCCGAAGCCGGACGGCACCGTGGAACGATGGCGACTGGAAGGCGGATCGCCGGGGGTGTTGCTCCGCTTGGGCTGGAACCGAAATTCGCTCCCAGCAGGAACCAAGATCAAGGTCACCGCCTTTCAAGCGAAGGATGCCGCGTTGCGCGGGAGTACGCGGAGCATCGAGTTTCCGGACGGCCGGAAATTGAGTCTTGGCTCGTCCAGTACGGAAGAGAAGAAATAACAGTAAACCACCGCTCCCTTCGGTCACGGCTCAGAAACGCGCGCGGGATGGCTATTTCGCCGCTTTCGGGTGAGTCCGTTCGAAACGGGAGTTCACGATGTAACCGCGGATGGCCTCATTGCCTTCGTGGCAGGCGTACTCGTATATCTGATACTTGTTATCCAGCTTCATCGGGTACTCGACCGTAAACGGGCTGACAATTACGTCCGGGTCTTCGACGCGCATTTGGAATTCAATCGTATCGTTGTCGGTTCGCGTGAAGCGCTCGGTGACCCGCTCGTTTTCCGAGGCCGGCGTCAGAGGCGGAGAACCGGGAACGCCGGAATTGGTCAGGTCGCCCTTGCCGTTGAAGTTGGTCGTTTCGACGACGAGTGTATTGCCTTCCCAGTGACCGCGCGATTCGCCTAACCACTCTTTGACGGACTTATCGAGCGCCGGGCGTCCGTCGGTTGGAATGATGCGGACCTCGTGAGCCATTTCGAGCACAATCAGAACGTAGCCCGGGGACTGCATGATCCGGATGCCGTTGTTGTAGTTGCGCGGCAACATGGAAACAGGCATGCCGCGGGTGATGCAGCGGTCCCAGCTATCGAAGTCGTCGGGGCTGTCGAATACGGTTTGGCCCGGCTTGTAGCTGCCGTGCATCTTCTCGTATAACTCCTTGCCCTTTGGCGTAAGTGCGGGGAAGCGCCCGTTGGACGGATCACTCAGCAAAGACGTGAGCCGCAGCACCTGGGTGCCGGAGTCGGCCTGCGGTATCGCTCCGGACTCGAACCGTTGGTTGCGCGCCTGTGCGCTCTTCTGCGCGGCGGCGAATTCCTCATCGGTCATCAACCGGCGGTCACCGTACTTCTCCGGCCGCTGGAACGGTGTGGCGATCAGATGGTTGAGGGGCCAGATACCTTGAAGGTCGGGCTCGCCCCACGGGGTTTTGGGCGGCGTCCAATTCTTCTTGGCCGCGGGTTGTTGAGCCGCTACGGGTTCGGCTGCGAGGCACAGCATCAGGCCCATGCCAATGCTCATTCCACCGAATGCCAGAATGTTTTTGATCATCTGAACCCTCCTCGGCGACCCCGAAATGGATCATATCATGTAATCTTGGAGTTCGACCCCGGACTACAAGGAGGGTTATGAGGATCGCGCTTGGCCTGCTGCTGGCCGTCTCCACTCTGATGGCTCAGGAAGCAAACGATACTGCCGATCGACACGTCGCTGCCGCGAAGGCCGCGGCGGGCGACGATTTTCAAAATCTGTTCCAATTTCAATGCTACGGGCCTGGTCCTGGAGGGCCACGCGCAGCGGCGGGGACGCCAGGAGCGCTGCCTGGGCAAGTCGGCGGCCGCGGCGGTGCGCAAAGGCCGCCGGGGCCGCCGGACCGATCGACGTGGTATGCCGAGCCAGTGAAGGTTTTTGACAACCTCTACTTTTTCGGCCAGTCCGAGTATGCCGTTTGGGCGATCACAACGTCCCAAGGCATCATCGTCCTCGACACCATCTTTGACTATTCGGTGGAAGAGGAGGTTGCCGGCGGGATGAAGAAGCTGGGTTTGGACCCGGCCAATATCAAATATGCCGTGGTCAGTCATGCTCACCCCGATCACGACGGTGGCGCGCGGTTCCTTCAGGAACACTACGGCACGCGAGTCATCATGTCGCCGGCGGATTGGGATGTGCTCGATAAGAGGACCAACGGCACCAAGCCGAAGCGCGACGTCGAGGCCACCGATGGCCAGAAGTTCACGCTCGGCGACACCACGCTGACGCTCTATATCACGCCCGGTCATACGCCGGGCACCATCTCCACCGTGTTTCCAGTAAAGGACAATGGGACGCCACACATTGCGGCTCTCTGGGGCGGCGTGGGGCTCAATACCAACCGGGACTCTGTCGAGACTTACATAAGATCGGTGCAGCGATTCAGCGGCATCGTGAAGCAGGCGGGAGCAGATGTCATCCTGGCCAACCATACCGATTGGGACCGGTCCAAGATCAACCTGCCGATGCTGGCCAAACGCTCGCCTGGCAGTCCGAATCCATACATCGTGGGTAATGCAAAGGCCTTGAACTTTCTGAAGGTCGCCGAAGAATGCGCCACGGCCCGGCTAATGGGGGTGAACTGATCCATGAGAACCCTTGCGGGACTTTTGCGCTGTGCGCTCCCTTTCGCGGTGGCTGTTGGTGTCATGCATGCTCAACAGACCCGCACGGCGAACGATAGCGTGTACACCGACGCCCAGGCCACGCGTGGCCGCACGCTCTACCGGGAAAAGTGCGCAACGTGCCATGGCGATGCGCTGGAAGGAAAACTTGCGCCGCCGCTGGCGGGTAGCGCGTTCCTCGCCGTCTGGGGACCGCAGCCACTATCGGACTTGGCGGGCAAGATCCGGAACACGATGCCGGCTGACGATCCGGGGAAGCTCAAGCCTGCCGAGGCGGCCGACCTCGTCGCTTACATCCTGCAGGCCGGCAAATTTCCCTCGGGGCGGAACGAACTCGGCGCGGACGAGGCCATGCTGAAATCCATCGTGATCGCCGCGGCCAAGCCGCAAGCCATCGCACCACCCGCGTCGCAGGCGCCGGCCTTTCCGCCGCTGGGCAATCTAAATCAGGTGATGCGAGGCATCCTGTTCCCCAGTTCCAACATTATCTTCAATGTCCAAACCAACGACCCGGGCGCGCCGGCCAAGCCGGGCCAGGCAGGTGCGGGGGCCAAGCCTTTCTCCTGGACCGATTGGGGCGCGGGCATCTACACCGGCTGGCAGGTCGTCGACTTTGCAGCGGTAGCGATCGCCGAATCGGCCCCGCTCATGTTAACGCCCGGGCGCCGCTGCGAGAATGGCAGGCCGGTGCCGGTCGATCGGCCCGATTGGATCAAGTTCTCGTTGGCGCTTGCCGAAGCGGGGCGCGTGGCCTACCGGGCCTCGCAGACGCGGAACCAGGAGGCCGTGAGCGACGCCACCAACCAACTCGCCGACGCCTGCTTCCAGTGCCATTCTGTCTATCGCGACAAGCGCGGTTCGCGGCCCGGAGATCCGGCGGCCAACGCGGCCCGCTGCACACCGTGATCCGGGACCGGCGGCTCGCACGAAAACTGCGTCCGGTCAGGCTTTCAGAAAAGCTCTTTGCTGGCTAGCGCGGCGCCCTCGACCAGAGCCTCGAATTTGGCCCACATTACCGGTTCGGGGACGCGCTCGATCATATCCAGTTGAGCAAAGCCGCAATCGGTGCCGGCAATCACGTTTTCCGGCCCGACGATTTTGGCATAACGAATGATGCGATCGGCGACCAGGCGCGGATGCTCCACCGTGATGGTGTGATGAGTGATGACTCCGGGAATCAGAATTCTGCCCTTCGGTAATCTGCCGCCCTGCCAGACGCGCCACTCGTGCTCATGCCGTGGATTGGCGGCCTCAATGGAATAAGCGCCGGCGCGCACCTGAACGATCAGATCGACGATATCTTCGAGCGCCGCGTCCGCCAGATGCGGGACATGCCAACTTCCGAAACACACGTGATAGCGGATCGATTCCTCGGGAATACCGCGCAGCGCGTGATTGAGTGCATCGACTCTGAGTTGCGCCCACTCGCGATAGCGTGCGGGACTCTGCTGGACCAGGTGATCATACATGTTGGCGAGTACGGCATCGTCTACCTGAAGAAGCAAGCCCGAGTTGTAGATCTCCAGATATTCCTGGCGCAGCGCTTCGGCCAGGGCAAAGATGTAGTCTTTGTCGGATGGATAAAACTCATTCACGCCATCATAGGCTGTGCTGGCCGGGGCGACTGCAGTCAGAAAGCCCTGTTCCACCTTCGCGCCTTTCAAAGCGTCCTGAAAATTCGCGATGGCGCGGCCCATGGCGGCATGACCGCGGTATTCGATCGGGCTTACGCATACCTCCGCCGGACGGCCGACGAGCACGGTGGGCATCTCGCGGACCATCACTTCGCCGAAGCGCTGGAGATCGCGGCCAAGCCATTCGACGGGCCGTAGTTGGTCAGGACGAATTTCAAATCCGGTTATCCGCGACAGAACGTAAGCCGACCAGCTCGACTTTCCGAATTCGCCATCGCTGATAATGTCGAGACCGACTGCGGCCTGTTTCTTGACGACTTCGGCAGTGGCCCGGCGAACCACCTCCGGATCGTCCTTGCCGGACTTAGCCAAAGCCTTCAACTCCGGAGTGCGGATGAGACTGCCGACATGCGTGGTGAGGATTCGCTTTTCGCTTCGTTTCATAGGTGGCGTCCGCTCATTTGGGCGGCACTAGTAAACTGTCCGGGTCGCGCGTCGGCAGAGTGCCGACGCAGCACGCTGAAGCGCGCTGAAGCGTGCGCCACGATGTGGCGCGGACACTGGTGTCCGCCGTGCCGAGACTCATCTTGGCACGTGGTTTTGTAACGAAATGGCCGGGACATCTCGTGGAGATCCGGATTACTTGCTGCTGCCGCCGACCAGGTGTTCCACGTCCCGGTTGTTTTCCTGGCAGATGTACTCCATCAACTCGCCCTTGAGTAATCTGGGATGCGTCGTGAACTGCCAGGGCGCCGTATAGGCTCCCGGATCGTCGACGGTGTGCTCGATTTCGAGATGGCCCGCGTCGACGCGGCGAATGCGCTCGATCACGTGCAGCTTGTCGGTGCTGGGCAAGCCGGATTCATCAATCCAGCTTTTTCCATTGAAGCCGATCGTGTCGATCACAAACGCGTCGCCATCCCAGCGGCCGATCGAGTCGCCCAGCCATGAGGGATTGGGATCTTTTTCGTGCGGCCGTCCATCGGTGAAAATCTGGCGCCAGATGTGCGCGCCGCCTTCGTAAACGATGAGCGTGAGTCCCGGAGTCTGCACGATGCGGAACGGATAAGGTGTGGTACTCATGCGCGGCACGCCGGGCGGCAGGCAGCGGGCTTCGGGGTCATCTTTCGAGATATTCGCCTTGCGCTCGTCATAGGCTTTCTCCGCCCATGGCTGAAACGGAGGGTGGATTCCAGTAGCCACCATATCCACGTTCTGGCGGATGGCGTTGGGTTCCCAGGCGCCGGAAATGTCGGGCTTGCCATCGGCATTCCTGGGCGCAGGTCCGGTGGGCGCTCCGTCTCCACGTCCGGGCCCCTGTGCCGCGCCGCGCGCGAACGCGTCAGGATTGGCGGCCTGAGCACTCAGGATTCCCGGAGTAAGCGATGCCACTAACCCCAGCAGTATTGCGGTGGCGAATGTTCTCCTGCGCATCGGGTGATTGCCTTTCGTCCCTCTTGAGTTGTCGAGACCTTGTATGCGTTTTGGCAAAATGCATGCAATTTGTCGTCGTGCTAAAGTCTATACCTGCGGCGGATTGGCTGTCAACGCAACACTGTTGACGGGCGCCGGAAAGCTGGTGCAGGGCCGACTGGGGCCATTGCATGCATGTTTCCGAACGAAGAACGTCCGTAGCGGACGTGCGGACCGGGGTCCGCTCTATCAGTCCCCACTCAATCGCGGTACGCGTGAAATACGGCGCGCTTGATGGCCTTGGGGCCAAACAGGCTCATGGCACGCCAGAGACGGAGGCGGCCGGCCGACGGCCACACTCGTTCCACGCGCGAGAAGCCGACCGTGTGGAGCATGGCTTCCACAGCCGCGGGCGTGGGGCCGAACCAATTCGTGTCATCCCGGTTCAATTCCGAACCCGGGTAAAATGCCAGGGCTTTGCCGGGCAGGTAGAGGAGGTCGATTACGGTCTCGACGATCAGCACTTTCTTGGTGACCGATGCGACTCGTTCCAGCGCGAGCATGGGATGCTTCATGTGGTACAGCACGCCCAGAAGCAGGACCATATCGAACCTGCCGACGCGTTCCGGCGACAAATCCATGACGTCAATCTCGGCTTCGTCCACCTTGGACTGAAGGGCGCGGCGGGCCAGCAGGAAGCCTTCCTTGTGGCCGGCTTGCCAGATGAACGAATCGGTGGCCAATACACGCTCGGCGCCGCGTTGCTCGGCCGCAAAGGAATAGAAGCCGTCCCAGCAGCCCACATCCAGAACCGTTTGACCGGAGAGATCCTCGGGGAGTTGCAGGCGCGAAAGCACCTCCGGCGTATTCCACGCTCCGGGGGTGACCACACCCTGCCCCAAGTCGATGCGGTGCGCCCAATTAAGGGCGTTCACCGCCTTGCGCAACTCTGCGGGATCCATGTTCGTTGATTATCGCCTGGACCAGCTTCAGGCGTGCATGGCTTTGGGGGTCGGCTGGGCGTGGCCCAGGATAGGATGCGGCTTGTAGGGCTTCTCCACTTCGGCGATTTCTTCGGGCGCCAGTTTTAGGTCGACCGAGGCGATCAGCTCTTTCAGGTGGCTCGGTTTGGTGGCTCCGATAATCGGCGAGGTTACGCCGGGCGCTTGCAGGACCCAGGCGCACGCCACTTGCGCGGGCGTCACGCCGCGCCGCTGGGCGACACCTGCAACGGCATCGGCCACGGCGAAATCGTCCTCGCGGTAATACATGTCCTTGGCGAAGCTATCAACCTTAGAACGCAGTGTGGTGCCGCTCTCGCGGTTGCGCGTCCCGGTCAGGAATCCGCGCGCCAAGGGACTCCAGGGAATGAGCGCCAGCCCTTGATCCATGCACAGCGGGATCATCTCCCGCTCTTCCTCGCGGTACACCAGGTTGTAGTGATTTTGCATCGTCTCAAAACGATGCCAATCGTGCTCCCTAGCCGTGTACAGGGCTTTCGAAAGTTGCCAGGCGGCCATGCTGCTGGCGCCCAGATACCGCACCTTGCCGGCCCGCACCAGCGAATCCAGTGCATCCAGCGTCTCTTCGATGGGCGTGCCTGGATCCCAACGGTGGATCTGGTAGAGATCGACGAAGTCCATCTGCAGGCGGCGCAGGGAATTGTCGCAAGCTTCCAGAATGTGCTTGCGGCTCAGGCCGCGCTTGTTGGGACTGTGGCCCATCTGCCCGTGGACCTTGGTGGCCACCACCACGTCGTCGCGTGAGGCCATCTCTTTGATGTAGTGGCCGGTGATCTCTTCACTCTGGCCGGCCGAATAGACATCGGCGGTGTCGAAGAAATTGATGCCGGCGTCGAGCGCCATGGCGAAATGCTCGCGGGCGTCCTCTTTACTGACGTGCCAGCCGCGCGTGCCTAGCGCCCAATCGGGCACCGGCCCGCCTCCATAGCTCATGCAGCCTAAACAGAGGCGGGATACGGTGATGCCGGTCTTGCCGAGTTTCGCGTATTGCACGTCAGTTGGCTAGCGGATTGGGCCGGAGCTGGAACTTCACGATTTTGCCCTTGGTGCCCTTGCCGCCTTCTATGTGCCAGACGAAATGCGTGCCGTAGTTGGAGTACAACGCGCGGCCTTTCCATCCGGCATTGGCATCATCGATGCGGCCGTCCATGCCGCGCGCGTAGAAGCCGAGCGGATACGGAACGCGGAAATAGGTCCACTCTTTGGTCTGCGGGTTGAGCGCAATCAGCGAGTCGGAGTTCGATCCAGTGGCAAAGGGCGTGTCAGCGCCCAATCCTATTATGTTGTGCTGGTCCACCCAGTTGTAATAGTGGAAGTCGGCGGGAATGTCCGTACCCTTTAGCTTGGGGCCGGTAGTTTGATACAGCGTCCAGCCTTCCTTGCACTGGCTGCCGTCCACCTTCGCCGGACCGTTTAGGTCTTTGCACTTGCGAACGTCGAAGCTGGCCAGGTGGCTGGTGGCGGCCAGAGCCGTCCACACCACGCCATGGCTATCGATATCGACGCCGCGGGGGTCGAAGCCCGGTTCGGGAACCTTGAAGATCTGGGTTTTGCAAGACTCGGGCGGATTATTGCCCCGCTGCAACCGGATCAGGTATCCAGGGTACAGCTCAGAAATACCCCACACGGAATCGTCCACGGGGCTCGGAATTACGGAATACATGCTGAAACTCACGAGCGTATCCAACTTGGGATCGAAGGCGACGTTGGCTGCCTCGGTTCCTCTGCCGCCGCGCCCGGCGCCGCCGGCCGGTCCGGAGGCAGTGTCGCTGGTGTATAGGATCGATACCTCGCCGCCGCGGCCCGTCCGCATGACATTCCACGGCTTGGTGATCTTGCCGTCGCCGTTGGTGTCGAGCACCTGGCCGCACCAGCCCACGGCCTTCTGTTCGTCGTGAGTCTCGTCGTAAACCTTGGTGTCGACCCAGCCGAAGATGGGGCCGGTGAGCTCATTGAAATACAAGGTCTCGTCCGGATCGTTGTCGAACTGCAGATGGTGCGTGGAAAAACAAGTGTCGATCAACGTGAACTCGCGGGTTTTCGGGTCCCAATAAGAGGCCTGCCGTCCGCTATTGCGCAGTGGGAACAAGGCCGCGAATTTGTTGTTGGGATCGCTGCACCATGCGGGATCCTGGTTGGAGCGGATTTTGGATGTCATCCATACGCGGCCCTTGCTGTCGAGCATGGGATTGTGCGGATCGGCCGGATCGTACGGAGGGTTCGCCCACAGATGTTCGTTGCCCCAGAACATGGAGGGGCGATTGGGGGCGGGGAAGCGCGAAGGAACCTTGTCCCTGGCTTCGCGCTCGGGGATGTCCAGCGAGTAGGTGCTGTTATCGGCGGTACTGAGCACGACCAACTGACCGTGACCGGCGTTGACCGCGTAGTTGTTTCCGCCGCCATTGACGGTGGGATGGTTCTTGTCGGTAGAGATCTGATCGTGCATGAAGGAGTGGTCGTCGCCCACGTCCCACAGAGTGGCTACGACGTTGCGCTCGATGCCCGTCGGCCGGGGCGGGGCAGGCGGCACTTCACCGGCGGCGATGCGTTCGGTCCAGCTCGAAAACGTCTTGAGCGAGGGATCCTTGCCCTGCGTGGTCAGCACCGAATACATGTTGGTGCCGCGAACGCCGACGCCGAGCCGCCACTCCCAGGCCTGTGTGTGCGTGGTGAACTCGGGCTTGGCTTTGAACACATCGTCCACGGTGCGCGTCAGGTGGTTGCCCAGTTGATGGCAGAAATTGCAATCCGACTTGAGGGAGTTGATCCAATAGTTCTGGGTCAGCATTCTGGTTCCCATGCCGTTGCCCTGCGGACCGGTCCCCGGAAACAGGCTCTTGTCGGGTGGCTGCATCAAGGAGAGCCAATAGTTGCCGGGATAGACTTGGGCCGCCTCTTGCGGTGTCTTGGCGGAGGTGACCTTCAGGGCCACATCGCGAGCGCCCGGTTTCTCGTCGAGCGGTGCGGAATCGACTATGCCATAACCGCGCACCCAGACTTTGTAATTCGCTACCGGCAGTTCCGGCAGGAGGAACCGGCCGCGGTCGTCGGTAACCACGATTTTGATCAATTGGGTGGGCAGATCTTTGGTCTCGGCGATGACCCAAACGCCGGCTTCGGGACCTTTCTCACCCGTGACGGTGCCGGTGATGTAGCCCTTGGGGCTGACGTAGCCCGGCTTGCGGTCCTGTTTGGGCTGCTGGGCGCTGGTCGGGAAGGCGCCGAATCGGGCGATCAAGCCAACGACAGCGGCACACAACAACACAACCCTTGCCCTGGAGCGGAGGATTTTCATGACAACTCCTGTTCTTGAAGATATGCAGAAATGCAACTGTCCAGTATATTAGGGCTGGTCTGAGGGTGCAAGGTGGGGCATGCTTGAGCTTGCCCTGAACAGGCCAACTGGGCAAGCTAAAGCATGCCCCACCCTGCTAAAGTAGGCACCATCAGGAGGCTGACTTGGATATGCAACGTGTGGCGAATCGAGCACTATTGGCTCTGGTCTCGATCCTGTTCGCCACCACTCTACCAACCGGTGTGAAGGCTTTTCAAAATGCAGGCGGCAAGATCGGCGACGCGAAGACGAATCCGAAGGACGGGCTGCGCTACATGTGGATACCCCCGGGAAGCTTCACCGAGGGATGCTCGGCCGAAGACTCGGAATGTTACAGCGATGAAAAGCCCTCGCGCCATGTCACCTTGACCAAAGGGTTCTGGCTGGGAGAAACGGAGGTCCCGCAAGCCGCCTATCAACGCGTGACCGGGAAGAATCCCAGCAACTTCAAGGGCGCGAACCTGCCCGTGGAACAAGTCAGTTGGACCGATGCCAGCGCCTACTGCCGCACCATCGGAGGCAGGCTGCCGACGGAAGCCGAATGGGAGTTCGCGGCGCGAGGCGGGAGCGCCCAGAGCCGGTATGGGGATGTGGCGCAGGTCGCCTGGTACGTCGCCAACAGCAAAAGCACTACGCACCCGGTGGGGCAGAAGCAAGCCAACGGATATGGGTTGCACGACATGCTGGGCAACGTGGTCGAGTGGACCAACGACTGGCACTCGGTGGCGCTCTCACGGGAAAACATCGACCCGAAGGGACCGGCTACGGGCGAGTTCAAAGTGTTGCGCGGCGGTGGTTGGTTCGATGACGCCCGGTTGATCCGCGCGTCGTATCGTAGCCGGATTGAAGTGGAAGATCGGGACTATAATATCGGCTTTCGATGTGTCGGGGAGTAGCACAGGCATCCCTGCCTGTGTCCGGTTTTGGCCGAAGATCACCACGCTGGCGGTCGATTTCCACCGCTCCCGCAGCACGTCTGCTTTGACGGTCTGCATTCTCTTGCGCTTACCATTTGGCACAAGCCTTGCAATTCCTAACAGCGTTAGGAGGGCAAGAAAATGAAAAAGGCAATCGCGGTCATGATGCTTCTGGCGGGGGGCTTGCTCGCCACCCCACGCATTTCAGTTGGCATTGGTTTCGGCGCTCCCGCGCCCGTGGTGGTCGCCCGTCCGGCTTGTCCCGGTGCAGGGTACTCGTGGGTGGACGGCTATTATGCCCCGACTGGCGTTTGGGTGGCCGGATATTGGGCGCCGCCAGCGGTGGTGCGGGTGGCTCCGCGCGTCGAGCATGCACGAGTAATCGACCACCGCTTGGAGCATTTTCGCCGATAACATCCCACTCTCTGGCCCGCGTGGTGTAAGCTGCCATGCGGGCCTGTGTGTTATTCAGTGAGCCCCACCGGCGGCGAGACCGCCGGCGCTACTAGGCCGCGAAGAGCGATATAGTATCTTCGATGCTCTCTCGACGAACCGCTTTGCTCGTTCCCTTGGCCCAGTTGGTGACCCCCACCATCCATGCGGCGTCTCCCAAGATGGTGCTGTCTCTGCACCAGAACACTTCGGTGGCCGCGGGGTACCGCAAGTCGCTCGAAGGCTGGGCGAAGGCGGGGATCAAGAATGTGGAGCTGACCGACCGGCTGCTGGATGAGTTCCTCAAGAACGACGACCTGGCGGCGGCGCGGCGCGTGGTCACCGATTTGGGATTAACGCCGGTCTCCTGCGCGGCGGTCCTTCCCGACTTTTGGATTCCCAATCCCAACCGGGCCGCGGCGATGGAAACCTGGAAGAAACGCTGCGAGCAATTCTCTTCGTTCGGCCTGACCAAGATCTACTGCCCCGCCGTGACCAGCCGCAAAGTCACGCAGGAAGATTACAAGGGTGCGGTCGATTGTATTCGCGAGGGTGGCGACGCGGCCAAAGACCACAAGATGACCGCTATGATCGAGTTCGCGCGCAACTCGTCGTTCATTTCCACGCTGACTACATCGCTCAAGCTGATCCGCGAAGCCGCGCATCCCAACGTGCATCCGATGCTGGATTGCTATCACTTCTGGTCGGGTCTTAGCAAGTTCGAAGATCTCGACCTGCTGCGCCCCGGCGAACTGGCCCACGTGCATTACCAGGATGTGCCTGACATCCCCCGCGAGCTGCTGGACAACACCACGCGTTTGATTCCGGGGGATGGCATTTCCCCGCTGGTGCGGATTCTGCGGAAGCTCGCCGAGAAGGGTTACTCCGGAGCGCTTTCGGTGGAGCTGTTCCTGCCGGAGTTCACGCAGGGCGACCCCTACGAAGTGGCCATGCGGATTCGTGAGAAGGCCGAAGGCGTGATGCGCCAGGCCAAGGTCATCTAGCGGGATACTAAAACAAGACTTATTAGCCGCCGATGAACGCCGATGAACGCGGATCAAGACAAGAAACAAGAAACTGGAATTTCGTTTATCTGCGTTCATCTGCGTTCATCGGCGGCTAATACTCTTCTTTTTGCGGTTGCCCTGCTCCTCGGCGGATGCTGCGCTTGGGGCCAGATGAATACGGCGGAAATCGGCGGCAGCATTCAGGACGCTACCGGCGGAGTGTTTCCGGCCGCCACCGTCACCATCCAACATCTGGCCACGAAGCAGGAGTTCACGGCCATCTCCAACAGCGCGGGCGAATACCTGTTCGCTCAAGTTCCTGTAGGCGCCTACTCCATGGTCGTGACCGCGCCCGATTTCAAGCAATCCGTGTTGCCGCGGCTGGAACTCCATGCAGGCGACCGGCTGCGGCAGAACTTCGTCCTGGAGGTCGGAGATTCCACGCAAGTCCTGACCATTCATGCCGACGCTGGAAGCGTGCCATTGGAGTCCGCGGGCATACGGGACACCGTCGAGCACCAACAGGTGATCGACTTGCCTCTGAAGGCACGCCAGTTTCTCGATCTGGCCATGTTGAGCGGGGGCGTCGTGCGCCCTCCAGGAGGCACTCGCGGGGATGCCATGCAGCAAGCGGGCAACCTGGTGAATGTCCTGGGGCAGCGCAGCGGGCACAATCTGTATCTGCTGGATGGCGTGAGCGTGACCGACGAACACTTCAACAACATGGTGATCGCGCCCTCGATCGATGCCATCGAGGAATTCAATATCCAGAAGACTTCCTACGCCCCGGAATTCGGCAGCAAGTCCGGGGCCGTGATCAATGTGGTAAGCCGGGCGGGCTCGAACAGCCTTCACGGCAGCCTCTTCGAGTTTGTCCGCAACGATGTGTTCGATGCCAAGAATTTCTTCGACGCCGCGGGCGCGCCCATTCCTCCATTCCGGCAGAACCAATTCGGCGGCAGCCTGGGCGGCCCCGTGCTGCAGAACAAAACCTTCTACTTTGTAAGTTACGAAGGCCAGCGGGTTCTCAAATCGCTCACGCAAACCTTTTCAGTTCCGACGGAGGCCATGCGTCAGGGGAATTTTGCGGGGTTGCCCACGATCTACGATCCCGACGGGCAGCGGGCGGCGTTTCCGAATAACCAGATCCCGGTCACGCGCCTGGATCCCGTGGCTCTTGCGCTTCTCGCCCAGACCCGGTTGCCCAATTTGCCGGGAATTGCGCAGAACCTGCTTTCCAGCGAGCCCCAAACCACCAACCAGAACCAATACAGCGCCCGACTCGATCATCAGTTTTCGGAAAAGGACACCACGTATTTGCGCGCCTCCATTTTCGATGCCCGCGAAAGCGATCCGTTCGGCTCCAGCGTTTTGCAGGAAAGCCTCCTGCCCGGTTTCGGCCGCAATCTCAGCACCCACTCAGTCAACGGCGTGGCGGCCTGGACCCATGCCTACAACGCCAACGTTCTGAACGAAGCGCGTTTTGGTTTCCTGACGGTGTCGGGCGGACAGACCAGTCCCAACGCCGGGAATCCCTTTGCGGCCGCCACCGGACTCCAAGGTGTGACCGCTAATCCGCTGGACGCCGGCTATCCACAAGTCTCTTTCGGCGGCCAATTCTCGACCATGGGCGACCCGACACTGTTCACGTTTCGCAACAACCGGGATTTTGAGTTCTACGACAACGTGGTTTGGCACCACGGCCGACACACCTTCAAATTCGGCGCCTATGCCATGCATTTCGAATTGCAGACCGTAAATCCGAACGGGGCGCGCGGTATTTTTTCGTTCACGCCGCGCTGGACTTCGTCCGCGCCGGGCTTAACGGACGGCAGTGCATTCGGCGACTTCCTCCTGGGGTACCCCACCACGGCGCAGGCTGGTCTCGGCCGGGCGGCCATCGACGGGAATACGAACTGGGCGCAGTTCTACGCGCAGGACAATTGGCAGATCACTGCAAACCTGAAGTTGGAGATCGGCCTTCGTTACGAATACAACCAGAACATGACGGATTCCGGCAACCAGATCGCGGCCATCGATACCTCCGTACCCGGCGGCCGGTTCGTGGTGGCGAGCGATGGCTCCGGCAATACCTCACCCGCCGCGAGTGCTCTCATTCCGTTCCTCCCGGTTCCGTACGTGACTTCCGCGGCAGCGGGTTGGAACAACAGCCTGCTGGTTTCGAGGCCGCTTCGTTTCGCTCCCCGCGCCGGTTTGGCGTGGAGCCTTCCCGATAGTCCGAAAACAGTGCTGCGCGCCGGTTTTGGAATCTACCCCAACCAGGCGGCCTATAGCATTTTTACGAACCTGGCGCAGAACCTGCCCTTCTTCCTCACCAAGACCGTCAGTTCGACCGCAACTGTCTTGCCCCCGTTCACTACCGAGAACGCACTGACGGCCAGTCCCACGGGAACGGTAGGCGGCAGCAATCTGGACCATGACTATCAGATCGAGTACAACGAGGTTTGGAACTTCACCGTAGAGCACGAGCTGGCGTCCGGCACGGTGCTATCGGCCGCCTACATTGGTTCGCGCACGGTGCATGCGGACAGCGGGACGGTGTTGAATGTTCCCGACCCCGGTCCGGGGGCGATCGCCGCGCGCCGGCCCATACCGGATTTGAGCCAGATCAGCGACATTCGCTGGAACGGTTGGGCGAGCTACAACGCGCTCACCTTGAGTGGGAAGAGACGCTTTTCCCATGGACTGATGTTCGACGCAAACTGGACGTGGTCGCATTCCATCGACGATGCTTCCGACCCCGGCACTACTTTGAATGAGACTAATATTCCGCAAAACGTTTATGACCTGGCGGCCGAGAAGGCGAGCTCCAGTTTCGATCACCGTCAACGCCTGGTGGTGAGCTTCATCTATGAGCTGACCCTGCCGAAAGGCGCGAGCCGTTGGGTGCGCGCGGTGCTGGGCCAGTGGCAGGCGGGCGGGAATTTTACGGCCCAATCGGGCGCGCCGTTTACCGTGAATATCGGCAGCGATCAGGCCAATATCGGCGCCGGGCCGGCGCAACGGCCGAATGTTTCGGGCAATGCGAATGACGGACCGAAGACGCCGCAGGAATGGTTTAACACGTCCGTTTTTTCGCTGCCGCAGTTGTACACGTTCGGCGACGCGTCCAGGAATAGCGTGATTGCGCCGGGGTTGCAGGAAATCGATCTCTCGCTGCAGAAGACCATTCCCGTGCGCGAAAATGCCAAGCTGCAGTTTCGGGCCGAGGCCTATGATCTGGTCAATCATCCCAACTTCAACGTGCCGAATCGGACGGCGTTCACCGCCAATTTCGGAACGATTTCCAGCGCGCAGGATTCCCGCCAGTTGCAGTTTGCGCTGAAGCTAGCGTTCTGAACTGCCATATAATTAAAGCCCGACACAGACAGGAATGCCTGTGCTACGAAAAAAGTGGCACAGGCATCCCTGCCTGTGTAGGGTTTGCTTTGCTTCCAGAGGAGGTACGTATGACCCGAGCCGCTCTCACCTTCGCCACTTTCTTAGCTGCCACCGCCGTTTTCGCGCAGCGCCCTTCCAATCCAGCGCTCCTGATCCCGCAAACCGCGCCCGATCTCGACTACACCCCGGTTGCCGACCCGTTCACGCTCCCTGCCGGCACTACCATGGGCGCGCCCGCCAGCGTGGCGTTCGATTCCAAGGGCCATCTATGGGTCCTGAATCGCGGACCAGTGGCTCTGATGGAGTTCGAACCGGATGGAAAGTTTATCCGCTCGTTTGGCGAAGGCTTCACGCGAACCCATGGCCTGCGGATCGACCGCGACGACAACCTCTGGGTGACCGACGTAGGCGCGCACATCGTGGTGAAGCTTAGCCCGCAGGGAGAGACGCTTCTCACGCTCGGAACTAAGGGACAAGCGGGCGATTGGAATGAGGCCACCGAGTCACGCCACTTCAACGAGCCCAACGATGTGGCCATCGGGCGCGGCGGAGACATCTTCGTCGTCCAGGGACACACCGCCGGCAAGGGCGATCCGCGCGTGCTGAAGTTCGATAAGAGCGGAAAATTCATCAAGTCTTGGGGCGGGCCTGGTACGGAGCCGGGCAAGTTCCAGGTGGCGCACGGAATTGCGCTGGACGCCAAGGGCCAGCTCTGGGTCACCGACCGCGAGAATCAAAGGATCCAGGTGTTCGATGCCGACGGAAAGTTCATTCGCGAATTGAAGTACGCGGGATTGCCCTGCAGTTTACAAATCGGTGACCAGTACATCTACATGGTCAACGGCTTTGCCGGCCAGCTTCTGCGGCTGGATCTGAACGGGAACGTTCTCGCGGCCCTCGGCAAGCCCGGAAAGGGCCTGGGCGAATTCGGCGAAGCTCATTTTGTCACGGTGAGCCCCAAGGGAGAGATCTACGTGGCCGATACGGTGAACAGCAAGCTGACCAAATTTGTGAAGAAATAGAATGCGAAGCGCCGTTTTCGCCGTCTTCCCGGCGTTGTCGCTCGCATTGTCGCTGACCGGCTGCCGAAAGGCGGCACCAGTCGTCGTCCCCGAAGTCTTCCGTGTGAAGTTTGAGACATCCCAAGGGGACGTTGTGGTGGAAGCCACGCGCGCCTGGGCGCCGCACGGAGTGGACCGGTTTCATGAGCTGGTCCGCAAGCGCTACTTCGACCAGGGACGATTCTTCCGCGTGGTGCAGGGCTTCATCGCCCAGTTCGGAGTGCATCGCGATTTCAACGTCCACGAGACCTGGCGGCAGCTATTCATCGTCGACGACCCGCCGCGGGAGAAGAACCTGCGCGGAACCCTGGCGTTTGCCAAATCCGGACCCAATACCCGCGCCACCGAGATCTTTATCAACCTGGTCGACAACCCCAAGCTGGACGAAGACGGCTTCGTTCCCTTCGCCAAAGTGGTGGAGGGCATGGACCTGGTGGACCGCTTCTATTCGGGTTACGGCGAAATGCGGCCCGAGGGGAAGGAGATCGACCCCGGCCGCGTGGAAGAAGAGGCAAACGAATACCTGGTCCCGCGCTTTCCCAAGCTGGACTTCATCAAGCGGGCGCGGTTTGTGCCGTGAAGCACCGCTCCCTGTGGTCACGGCTCGGTAACGAGCGGTGATCGGTAAGCGGAACAGGCGGGCGGCGGGAGTTAACGATGTACGCCGGGCGTTACCGGCACGATCGCGCTACCGAGCCGTGACCAAAGGGAGCGGTGCTTGCCGCCCAGCTATCAATGCAGATAGTACCAGCCACATTACCTTTAGCAAGTGACTTACCCGGGCGATTCCAGCATAATCATATTAAGGACGACGCGCTCCGGGTAACTCAGTTGAAACTAAGTGAACTTATCAGTTTCCGGTCTCCTAAAAACGGGGCTGCACCCCGCGGTGGTGAGCGTGCGGTCAACCAAACCATCTCCTTGTGTTACAGCCTGTTAACGGAGCGGGGTGAGGTTTCGGGCGGTCGTTTGGCGGCGGAAGCGCTGCGCGCTTATGAAGCCTTGGATGAACCCGGCCGCGGCGCGTTTTTCGATCTCCTGGTCAAAGAATTTTCGCCCGATCCCGAAGTGGTCGGACGTTCCGGCGAGGCCTACCGGGACGATCCGTCTCCCGAAAACCTGGCCCGCATTCTGCGTGTGGTCGAACCGCCGCGGCGCGAGTTGTTCCGCCGGCTGAACGGCGCCCCCGGGGGCACACGGGTTTTGGTGGAAATGCGGCGACAGTTGTTGATCGCCCGCAATCCGAAGTGGTCCCCGATTGAAGCCGACCTGGCGCACCTGCTGAGCTCCTGGTTCAATCGCGGCTTTCTCAACCTGCGACGCATCGACTGGCGCACACCCGCCAGCATTTTGGAAAAGCTAATCCAGTTTGAGGCGGTGCACGAGATTCACGGCTGGCACGACCTGCGCCGGCGCCTGGAAGCCGACCGCCGCTGTTACGCCTTCTTTCATCCCGCACTGGGGGAGGAGCCGATCATCTTCGTAGAGGTGGCGCTGACGCGCGGCATGAGCGCGAAGGTGCAGCCGCTGCTCGATCCGGATTCTCCGGTCCTCGACGCAAAGTTGGCGAACTGTGCCATGTTCTACTCGGTGACCAACTGCCAGGAAGGTTTGCGCGGCGTACCATTCGGCAACTTCCTGATCAAGAAGGTAGCTCAGGATCTGGGAGACGAGTTGCCGCAAATCCGGACCTTCGCCACCGTGTCGCCCGTCCCCGGATTTCGCGAATGGCTGACGGCGACGATCGCCAAGGTAGAAAAGAATCCCGAGTTTAAAACCCTGACGGATTTAATGCGCAAGCTGAACGAACCGGCATGGTTCCAGGACCGCGACGTGGCCCACGCGGCCCTCGAAGAACTGGGTCCCTTGTGCGCGCATTATCTCCTTTACGCCAAACAGGGAAAGGAGCCGCTCGATTCGGTGGCGCGCTTCCACTTGAGAAACGGCGCCCGCCTGGAGCGGATCAACTGGCTGGGCGACACTTCCGCCGCCGGCATGCAGCGCTCCGCCGGCCTGATGGTGAATTATGTGTACCGCCTCGCGGAAGTGGAACGCAACCACGAGGCGTACATGAAGGAATACAAGGTCGTCGCCTCCCGCCAGATCGAGTTGCTGGCCAAGCAATCCGAACTGGCCCGCGAGAATCCGCGCGAAGCGCCCTCCCTGAACTGAGCAGCCGCGCCTTATTTCGGTGCTGGTCCAAAACCCGGCTTCGGCATGGACTCGATGCGCGATCTTACGACGCTTTGTCGCGCGGCCGCCGCGGGGCGGAGAGTCGGGCCGGTAGTCGAGCCGGGCGCGCTGTCAAAGGCAACCTGCAGACTGCTCGCGGACGGCCCGTCAAACTGGAGCACCTCGACCGCGGAAAGCAACGTCCCGCTAGTCGATTGGAAGAGGACCTTGAAGGGACCTGTCGGCAAGTTCGGAACCACAGCCCGCAACTGTGCCCCGTATGTTCCTCCTTGTCCGTAATTACCGTTGCCCAGCGATGCCAGCGGGAGAATCGAGGGTGTCGTACCCGTCCCGACCAGGGTTCCCGCGCTGTTGTAGACGTTCAAGGTATAGGCCGTGGCCGTCAGGTCTTCGTTGTAAACCACAAAGGAAACCTCGTGCGTACCGCCGTCATCGATGCCCTCCGCGGACCACTGGGTCGATACGAAGTTGTCCAATATGATCGGCACGCTCAGCAACCACGGTTTGTTGGGTAGGTTTGAATAAAGCAACTGCGGCAGCACGTTGATGCAAGTGTTGGCGTCGGGACAGTAGATCACGACGTAGGCCGAGCCCACTGTGGTGTTGGCGTAACCCGGACCATTGCCGGTAGCGCCCAGCAGGTCGATTTCAGCGGGCTGATTGGCGGCCAGGGCAAAGTTCACGTCATTAGTGGCAGCGCTGGCTACGGTGAGGGAAGCCGTGGTGTCCACCGCCAGGTTGTTTCCATTCGTGTCGTAGAACGTATAGTCGACCCAGACGGGGTTTGAGGCGGGCGCAGCCACGCGAATGGCGGTACTCCATCCCCCGCCGGCCGCGAACCATACGAACGTACCGCTCGTATAGCACGAATAGCCGATCGTGTTCCCCACGGCGTTCGGAATCGCAACGGGGGCCGACTCACCTAAGCTCGAGCAATCCAGCGCCGAATTAGTGGACCAAAAGACGGGCCCAGTCGTCGGTTGGCCATGCAGCGCGGCAGCGGCCAGCGCAAGCAGTCCAATGAGATTTAGCGATTTCGTTCGCACAGAAGCGTTCCTCCAGTTTCGTAAGTGAAGTGAACTCAGCGGTCGGTGTTGAGCCGCTTTAAACTACCTTGACGTTGCCCGCAGGGCAAGCGTTTCCCAGGCCCACCATTTGCTTTAGTTATCGTGGTGATTGAGTTGCGTAATGTTTCTCACTTAATGTTTCTCACTTAAGCGGGAGGAATCTCTGCACCCGCTCCCCGGCGAACACCTCACCGGTGTAGATGATTCCTTTGGAATCCACCGCGATCATATGTAACCCGAAGAACTGGCCCCCGTTTTCGCCCATGCTTCCCATCTGGCCGATCACCTTGCCGTCCTCGCGGTTGAGGAACCAGATGTGGTTATTCGTGAGATCGGATATATACAGGAGCCGCTGCTGCTTGTCTGGCGAGAACATCACGCCGCCAGTGGAACCCCCCACGCCCGTCGTCGGCGCCAGGATAAATTCCTTCACAAACTTACCTTGCTTGGTGGTGACATCGATGCGGTTCGCGTTCCGATCCGCGGCGTAGACCAACCCATCGTGGGATATGTTCAGCGTAAGGTGGCCGCGAAACTCCTTGGGCATAGGCCCGCCGGGAGTATACGCGCGGTCGGCGTCGTTGGTGCTCATTTCCGTCAACGCATGTCCATAGGCGCCCCAGCCGCGTTTGAACTGCAGCGTGTCCAGGTCAAACACCATCACGCGCCCGCCCAGGTAATTATCGGCGGCGTAAAGTTCGTGAGCCGGTTCGTCGAGCCGGATCTCTTCGATTCCACCCACGATCATGGGCGTGCTGGGCGGATACTTGACGCGGAAAGCCGCGATGGCCGCCGCCCGAGCCGCCTGAGCCGCGGGATCGGGTTGGGGACGCCCGGCAGGCGGTGTGAGAAATCCTGCCACCGGTCCGGGAGTGCCGCGGCCTGGAGTGTGGGCTGAGGTCGGCGGAGTGCCATCACCTCCACCGCCGCCCGGCTGTCTATCGGGCGTGCGCGGCACTTCGCCGACCACTTTTCCGGTCTTCGGATCGTACTTGCGGACGGTGTCCTGTCCGATGTAGATGAATCCTTTGGTGTCCACCGCCATGCCGTGCCCTTGGGGCGCATCGAAGGAACCGATAACATTGCCGTTCTTATCGATGTGGATCATGGCCGGAGGACGTACGCAGCAATCGGCCAGTGGAGGAGTCAGCTCCGCCTCGAGCTCGATATCGGTCAGATCGTTGGGACGATCCAACACCCAAACGTTATCGTCCTTATCCACGGCCAGCCCCGTGACGCCGCCCATCTTCCATTTGTTCGGCAGGGGTTTGGGCCAGTCCGGATCGAACTTGAACTTGGGCGCGGTTTGCTCCTGCGCCACTAGCGACACACACCAGGCCAACAAGCCGAGGCCGGCCAAAACGGCGAACGCCCGGCTCCAGACGCTCCTATAGCTGTTCATGAACCCTTTCCTCCTAACTGCGCGATGCTCATATTACAGCAACCGGGCGCCGGCGTGGGGCATGCCGTGCCGTGCCGGCGACAAGATCGCCAGCGCTACGTAACGCCGGCGGTCTTCGCCGCCGGTGGGGTGGCTCCTTGTCCAAATGGTCGAACTCACTTGGCTTGACACGAACCCCTTTTCCTCTATAAGATCAAGACCGCACTCGGCTTATCGGGAATCAAAGCATAGCCGCTGGGGGCCTGTTTGGCGGGCGTTCCGGCCGGTCCACCAAGGAGGATTCGAAGCATGGCGAAATCTAAAAATTTGGGACGTCGCGGTTTTCTGAAGGGCGCCGCCGCCGGCGCGGCCGCGCTGGTAGCCAAGCCGCCCGCCGCGCTTGCACAGCAACCTCAGCAGGCACAAGCCGCACGGCCCACCGCGCCGCTGCCCTCGGCGACTCAAGTTGCCTTCGAAACCGGAACCCCGCCGGCGCGCGCCGATGTCTATACCACCGACCGGCCGGGCGCCGACTACATGGTCGACGTGCTCAAGACCCTGAAATTCGACTATATCTTCGCCAATCCCGGATCGAGTTTCCGCGGTCTGCAGGAATCCTTCATCAACTACAGCGGCAACAAGAATCCGGAGTGGATCACCTGCTGCCACGAAGAGTCGTCCATCGCGATGGCGCACGGCTATTTCAAAATTGAGGGCAAGCCGATCCTGACGATGGCGCACGGCACCGTCGGTTTGCAGCACGCCTCCATGGCCATCTACAACGCCTACGCCGACCGCGTCCCGGTTTATCTGATCCTGGGCAACGAACAGGAAATCAATTTCCGCCGCAGCGACGTCGAGTGGACGCACAGCGTGCAGGATGCGGCCGCCATGGTCCGCGACTACACCAAGTGGGACGATTCGCCGCTTTCGCTGGAACACTTCGGCGAATCCGCGGTGCGCGCCTACAAGGTCATGATGACGCCGCCGTACGGGCCCGTGGTGCTGTGCGCCAACGGCCAGTTGCAGGAAGAGCCCACGTCGGCAGAGGACCGGCGACTGGGCATCCCGAAATTGGTGGTGCCGACTCCGCCGGCGGGCGACCCTAACGCAGTGGCCGAGTTGGCCAAGATGCTGGTGAATGCGGAAAACCCGGTCATCGTAGCGGGCCGCGCCACGCGCGATGCCGAGGGCATGAGGCTGCTCCAGGAGCTGGCGGAAACCGTGCAAGCGCCGATTCAGGACCGGCGCATGCGCATGACCATCCCTTACCGCCATCCGCTCTATAACAGCGGCAACATCCGAACTGCCGACCTCGTGCTGGGCCTGGAGGTGCCGGACTTCTGGTACACCACGCATTCGCAAACACCCCTCAACCGGATGGGGATGCAGACCGAATCCATCGTGAAGCCGGGCACCAAGCTCGCCACCATCACTTGCAGCGATCTGTTCGGCCGCAGCAATTACCAGGATTTCGGGCGCTACGCCGATGTCGATATGGCCATCGCAGCGGATGCCCAGGCGACGCTGCCGTCACTGATTGAAGCCTGCAAGAAACTCATCACATCGGATCGCAAGAGTGCTATGCAAGAGCGCGGGAAAAAACTTGCCGATGCCTGGAAGCGGAATCGCGACCGCGATTTCGATCAGGCCGCGACCGGTTGGGACGCGAGCCCAGTCACCACTGCCCGCATGGCCGCCGAGATCTGGAACGTCATCAAGGATGAAGACTGGTCGATGGTTTCCGATCTGACCTTCGTGAGCTGGTGGCCGCAACGGCTGTGGGATATGGAGAAGTATCACCACTTCATCGGTGGCCACGGCGCTTACGGAATCGGCTATGGCGCACCGGCCGCCGTGGGCGCGGCGCTGGCGAATAAGAAGCACGGGCGCATCAGCGTCAACATCCAGTGCGATGGCGACCTGAACTACGCTCCTGGCGTGCTGTGGACCGCGGCGCATCACAGCATCCCGCTGCTCTCGATCATGCATAACAACCGCGGCTATCACCAGGAACGCATGTTCCTGCAGGACATGGCTTCGCGCGCGATGCGTGGGCCCGAAAACACGCACATCGGCGTGGCTCTCGACAACCCGAACATCAATTACGCCACCATGGCCAAGGCGTACGGCATGGCGAGTTGGGGACCGATCGAGAACCCCAACGAGCTAGGCCCGGCTCTCAGGGCCGCTCTTGACGTGGTGAAGAAAGGCGAGCCGGCGATGATCGACCTGGTCACGCAGCCGCGTTAAGGACCCTGGCGAATGAAGAAAATTTTTGTTTTGGCGTTGTTTTTGGCGGGTATCGCCTCGGCCCAGCAGGCTGGAAATGCGGACGAGGGCAAGAAGTTATTCACTCGCGACGGGTGCTGGGAATGCCACGGCTACGCGGGGCAGGGGAGCCGCGATGGGGCGCGCATTGCCGCCACCGTGCTGACGGAGCAGGCATTCATCCGCTACGTCCGCAAGCCTAGCGGGGCCATGCCGGCTTTTGTCGAGAAGATTCTGCCGGACCCGCAACTCGCGGACATTTACGCTTACGTGAAGACGCTGCCCGCCCCTAAGCCGGTCAAAGACGTTCCACTTCTGAACCAGATGAAGAACGCGAAGTAGACCGGAGCGGATGCCTGAGTTTCCGGATGTCACGATTTACGTCGAGGCATTGCGGAAGCGCATTCTGGGGCACGCACTCAAACGTGTTCTCATTCGCGGTCCGTTTCTGTTGCGCACGGTCAGTCCGCCGGTGGAATCTCTTCAAGGCAGGCAGGTGGTGGAAGTGTGCCGGCTGGGCAAGCAGATTCTCATCGGCTTCGAACACGATCTGTGGTTGGCCTTGCACCTGATGATCGCGGGCCGGCTGCATTGGCGCAATGCCTCACCGAAGGCGACCGCCAAGAATTTCCTCGCCGCATTCGAGTTCGATAATGGCGTGCTGACGCTCACCGAGGCCGGGTCGCAGCGTCGGGCTGCTCTCCACGTGGTGGCTGGCGCAGAAGATCTGCGCATGTTAGACGCGGGCGGGCTGGAAGTTCTCGAATCCAGTCTCGACGAATTCGCCAGCGTGCTGCAATCGTCGAATCACACGTTGAAGCGCGCCCTCACCGACCCGCGGCTCTTCAGCGGAATCGGCAATGCGTACTCGGATGAAATTTTGCACCGTGCGCGCCTCTCGCCGGTGGCGATGACCCAGAAGCTCGCGCCCGCCGATATCCGGAAACTCTACGAGGCGATCCGCGAGACTTTGACCGAGTGGGTGGATCGGCTGCGCAGCGAAACCGGGGAGGCGTTTCCGGAGAAGGTCACAGCGTTCCGGCCGGCGATGGCGGTTCACGGGCGTTACGGCCAGCCGTGCCCGCGCTGCGGCGCCAAGGTCCAGCGCATCCGCTACGCTTCGAATGAAACTAACTATTGTGCGCCTTGCCAAACGGGAGGGCGCCTGCTGGCCGACCGCGGCCTTTCGCGGTTGCTAAAACAGGATTGGCCGCGGAGTTTGGAGGAACTGGACGAGCTTAAGAGAAGGTGAAGACGAGCCAGCGAGCGGCGTTACGCAGCGGCTCTTGTCCTGACACCCCCTTAAGGATGCAAACTAAAAAGGTCGGGGATGCTCAAAGTCGGGAATGAACACAGGCTCTTCGTCATCTTCGTCTTCGTCCTGGTCAGACGGTGGTTCTAAGTGACCAAGCACAATTGATAAATTAGGGGGAAGATTCTGGCTCGGAATGACAGTCTGAGCAAATTCCTGAGAGCCGGCGTCCACTGCCACCAAAACCACGTACAGCCTCTTCAAAGAAGACGAATCCCTAGCAAGGACATCGCGAATTATACGGCCAGGGAATCGGGATCCTAAAAGCTTCACCTCGTAGCCAAGGCGCTCCCCGTCCTCAAGTTCGACTATATAATCCGGGAACGTGCGCTGGACTAGGACCCGTCGGCTTCTGTGAATTCGCTTGAGCCACTCAAAAACGGCTAGTTCTGCGGTTTGTGCATTCGCGCTTACCGATGCCTTCAGCCAACGTCGGACATCGCCGATTTGATCGATGGATTCGGCCTTTACGCTTGCGCCCAGGTACTCCTTCGCGAATCGAATAAACTGCTCGGAGTTGTACATGTAAAAGAGGCTGACACCCCCGTCCCGAGTAGCTTCTTCGATCAGCTCTGGACGCGGTCCGATGGTCTTCTGCCCGTTTGACTTTACCTTCCACCACCAATCCGGCTTATCGTCATCGGTTACGAGGACGAGGTGTCTAATCTGCTGTTGTTTCGCCGCCGCGATCATCTGCTTCCAAACCAGCAAATCACCATATTGTCGTTCTATTCGCAGACCGCTTACAGTGTACACAGGCTCAGTTTGCTTTGCTTTGTTGGCATTCTCATAGCCCGGCGGGCAATTCTCCTCGTACCGCTTTTTGCCTTCCGCATATATTGCATCCAACTCGGCCTGTGTTGGGGCGGGTCCGATTCGTGGGGTCAGAATTTCATCCAGGACCTTCCGGATTCTGTCTTCATCGGATACATCAGGGTGGTGCTCCTCCAGAATATCGAGGTCCTTCAAAAATGAACCGAACAATTCTCCTATGCCGGTCAGCAGCCTGTCAGGATTAATGGATGAGTGCCGCTTCGCTAGTTGTAGTCCCTCAAGACCCGATTGGAGCTGGTTTTGAGTGTCGTCTAGGAGTTTACGAACTTCGCCAAAACGGTTTCGCTGGGCAGCGATTGTGGGAAGCCTGCCGCGCTGATATTCAAGTGCAGCCTGATAGGGAATCAACAACCGCGATGATAGCGTTTTGAGGACAGCGAGCAGATCCTCACGGGCGGCAACTGGGTAGCGATAGAGGTTGAGCAACACGTTCGCATCGAGGGCGAAAGTGGCCTTCTGCCAGAGCATCCGAAAGGCCGACTCGTCCAATCGATAGTAGCCCGGAAAAATGTCTTTCATGTCGAGTCACGCGGGGACCTGATCGCCCAAACTGCGGGAAGCATGCTCCAGCACGATATTCACCTGCTCGCGTGAGACGCCGGGAAACCACTCCAGGAACTCGTCAACCGTGGCGCCACCTTCGAGGTTCGAAAATAGCGCGGCAACCGGCACTCGAGTTCCCCGGAATACCCACGCACCGCTGACTTTGCAGGGGTGTCGTTCCAGCGCCGGGCAAGTGGTCCAATCCAGCATAGGCTTCTATTTCATTATCACTGGTTCCGAGGAAGGTCGCTACCGAGCCCCTGCGCGGCTGCCAATCGACGCAGCACCTCCGCATCACTCAGCGCGCCCTTTCGGATCGCATCAACAGCGCCCGCTTGCAGAACCCGAACGACATCCTCAGGCGTGATCTTGCGCGAGTAGAAAACGAATGGCACCTCAGGGTATTGATTTCTCAATTGCACAAGCAGCGCGATTCCGTGCTCGGGAGACTGTCCCAACGCGACCCACTGCAGTTTGAGCAGGGCATAAGCATCCGCAATCGCTTTCATCGTTTCTTGCAGGCGTGCTTTATCATCGCGGGATGAGTCCGCATACAATCCGGCGAACCGTTCCGCCACTTGTTGCGCAGCCAGCGCTGCGGTGTCTCGTTCGGCTGCCGTTGGAACGGTGTCGCCACTGGGAGGAGGCAAATAAAGATCGCTTACGAAAACATCCGGGCTCGGACCACTGAATAACTTGGTCGATTCGCGCGGCCAGTGCACTGTAGTGCAATCATACTCATCCCCGACGATATCGCGAAACGCGCTCAGTTCGGTTTCGTCATCATCGATAAAGACAAGCCGCCGCAGACAGTGCACCAAATCGCGGGTTTATAGCTCGAGCCGGTCCATGAACCGCATTTCCTCGAGGTTGAAATGCTGCCACACAAAAAGGCGGCCGAGTTGCGCGATGAATTCGACGCCTTGGTCTTTCCGGGTGATTTCCACGGAACGCCGAAAGAGATACACCACAGTGGCCCGGTCGTCATCGTCATCTGCACGTATAATCTCGACGCGCGATGGCTTCAGATCCTTCTTCCGGTTGCGCTGCAGATATGCGATGCCTTTGAGTTCGTTCGCCAGATTCCAGCGGTGGGGCAGGGGAATGTTGTAGACGACGACCGCATAGTAAGCGGGGTCCACGGGGGGAGCAGTCTCACCGGCTTTTGCCTCCGCAGCGCGGACAGGCGCGCTTTCCCAGCGGACCACCACCGGGTCGACCGGGGGTTTTGCGTGCGCACGTCTCACCGCTTCAGCTTCTTTGGCCGGGTTGAAAATGTCGATTCCGGCTAAACCGACACCATGGTGGTTGCCTGCCTCCATGTTCCCGCCCATCCGCGCCTCATCAGGGCTCAGATCGCGCACGTACTGCGGCTCGGCGTGCTTGACCCACGGGGAATCGGCGAGCACCGCTTTCGCGTCGTCCGCAGTCCACTGAGCGATTGGTTTGGATTTCCACGCCGGATCCTCCGCCAACGAAGGTCGGGCAATTAGCAGCGCGGCGAAGAGAGACAGCAGGAAAGATCTCGGTATTCGGCGCATTAGGGCACCCATCCGTACTTTACCATTGCTTAGCCAGACGGGCTGAAGGCGCCCTTTACCACTCCAATATCGGTAAATCCGTTAAGCATGAACTGAACGGCGATCGCGGTAAGCAGCAGACCCATCATTCGCGTAAGAATCCCAATCCCGGTTTCGCCCAGATAGCCGCGGACCCGGTCGGCGGCGGCCAGTGTCCAATAAGACGAAACCGCCGTAATCGCAATGGCGACCAGGATCGGGATGCCGTACCACCATTTGGGAGCGCCGCCCATCAGAACCATAACCGTGGAGATCGACCCTGGCCCTGCCAGCATTGGCACGCCCAGCGGGATAATTCCGGCATCTTCTTTGTCCATGCCCTCTTGCGTCTCAGAAGGGGTCTCCTTCGTTTTCGACCGGCGCGCCTGCAGCATGTCCACCCCAATCAGAAGCAGGATCACGCCGCCGGCGATCTTGAAGGCGGGCAGCGTGATTCCAAACAGCCTGAAAATCAAAGTTCCGGCAATCGCAAAACTGCACAGCACCAGGAAGCAGGTCCAGGCAGCTCGCCGGGCCATATCTCTTCTGTGTTGTGCATCAGCGTTCGCGGTGATGATCAGGAATGTCGGCACGGCCGCAACCGGATCGACCAGGAAAAAAATGGAAGTCAAAGCGACAAAGGAGAATTGGAGAAGGTTCGCGAAGAGTCCGGACATGTGCGCATGGTACCGGATTCCGGGACGTAGCACAGGCATCCCTGCCTGTGTCGGGTTTATAGAGGGCAGTTTAAAGATGGCCCACCATTGCGGTCAGCACCCAGATTTGCTATAAGGGATGCATTCTCGACAAACTTGATAGAGTTTGTTGCTATTGAGGGTTCGTGGAGCCGGGAAAGTCAAGAAAACGCATTCCTTTACTTCTGTTTACGACAGTCGCGGGTATTGGCGTGCTGACTTTCGGTTGGTGGCCGGCCCACGCGCAGATCGCCGTGAAAAACCAGGGATTTGTGCCGTTCAGCGACGAGCCCATTAACTATCGCACCGCCAAAATCAGCGATCCCGTTGCCAAGCTGCAGCAGCGCATGGACCGCGGCGAGGTGAAGCTGGACTACGAGCCGCAGCATGGCTACCTGAGATCGGTGCTGGCCAAGCTGGAAATTCCCATCGATACGCAGACCTTGGTCTTTTCCAAGACCAGCTTCCAGTACAAAAAGATCTCTCCGCAATCGCCGCGCGCTCTCTACTTCAACGACGATGTCTACGTGGGCCAGGTGCATGACGGCAAGGTGCTAGAGTTCGTGTCGTTCGACCCGATGCAGGGCGCGATCTTCTACCTGATGGATGAGAAGAAGGCCGACAAGCCGGTCTTCGAACGCGCGGAACTGGATTGCACGCAGTGCCACGTGGCAGCCTCCACACGCGGAGTGCCGGGCGTGATGCTGCGCTCGATCTTTACCATGCCCTCGGGCACGCAGGCGGCGCTCGGCGCATCGTTCATCACCGGACAGCAGAGCCCTCTGAAAGACCGTTGGGGCGGCTGGTACGTGACCGGCACGCATGGCGGCCAGACTCACATGGGCAACGTGCTGGTGCAGGATGAGGACAACCCAGAGCAACTGGACCGAGCCGCCGGCGCGAACGTCCTCGACCTTTCCAAGCGTTTCGACACAGCGAAGTATCTGATCGGCGACAGCGACATTGTGGCGCACCTGGTGTTGGCGCACCAGACGCAGATGCACAACCTGATCACCTTGACGAACTACCAGACAAGGCTGGCGCTCTATGCGGAGGCGCAGCGGAACAAAGCAGCGGGCCGGCCTGAGAACACAGCACTCTCGGACGCGGCTCGCCAGCAGATCGAGAAGCCGGCCGAGGAATTGGTGCGCTACCTGCTGTTCATCAACGAGGCTCCGCTGGAGGGTGCGGTTAAGGGAACCTCCGGGTTCACGGAAGAGTTCGCGGCGCGCGGTCCACGCGATCCGCAAGGGCGTTCGCTGCGCGATTTCGATTTGCGCACGCGCATTTTCAAATACCCCTGCAGCTATCTGATCTACAACGAGGCGTTCGACGCCTTGCCCAGCCCGGCCAAGGAGTATGTGTATCGCCGGCTGTTCGAAATATTGACCGGTCGCGAACGCAGCCCTGAGTTCGCCAGGTTGACCGGAGAGGATCGCCGGGCGATTCTCGAGATTTTGCTGGCCACGAAGCCAGGCCTGCCCGAAGAGTGGAAGCAATACACCAAACAGGCGTCAGGGGCTACATACCCAGAGTCACTCAGAAAGGGGAAATTATGAGAGCTTCGAGACATCTTGCCAGCCTTGCAACCTTAGTCATCAGCCTCGGCGCGTCCGTGGCCATGGCGGAGTCACTAGAAGGGCGCTGGGATGCCAGCGTCACCATCCGCGGTACGGTGATCCCGTTCCGCCTGGATTTGGCGGGCCAGGGCGCCAGTTTCACGGGCACGCTTTTTAATGGCGACATCCCGGTTACGCCGACCGCCGCCAAATTCGATAACGGCACCGTAACACTGAACTTCGAGCACTACCTCACGAAGATTGTGGCGAAGGTGAAGGACGGGCAGCTCCAAGGTACCGTAGCCGGGCGCTTCGGCGACCAGGACCGCTACATCAGCAGCAATCCGTTCCAGGCCAAGCGCTATGTGGCGCCTGCGCAGGCTGCCGCGAACGTGCCCACGATCGATGGCTACTGGGAGATTCCCTACAACAGCCCCAAGGGCGAGAAGGCCTGGCGGTTCATCGTGCTGCAGAAGGGCGCGGAAGTTTCGGCCGCGATTCTGCGCGTGGATGGTGACACTGGGGCACTCACAGGAACCTGGCAGGACACGAAGTTCGTGCTGAGTCATTTCGATGGCTCGCGGCCGGCCGTGATGGAGGTCACTCCCACGCCGGATGGGACACTCGAGATCCTCCAGAACGGAAGAGTCACAAACAAGCTGGTGGCTTATCGGCCGGAGATTGCGCGGGCCAAGGGACTTCCGGAGCCGGCGAATTTCATGACTCACACAACCGCCCGCGATCCCAATGAAACCTTTGCCTTCAGCTTCCCGGACGTCAACGGGAAGACGCTGTCGAATGATGACCCGAAGTTCAAGGGCAAGGTGGTGGTGGCCATCATTACCGGAACCTGGTGCCCGAATTGTCACGACGAAGCGCAGTATCTGGTGCCGCTATACAAGAAGTACCGCGACCAGGGGCTGGAGATCGTGGCGCTCGATTTCGAAGAGCCGGAACAGCAGGACCAGTTGAAACGGGTCCAGGCATTCGTGAATAAGTACGGCGTGGAGTACACCTACCTGATTGCCGGCGCGCCGGTGGAGATGTGGGAGAAGGTTCCGCAGTTGATCAATCTCAATACCTGGCCGGCCACGGTCTTCGTAGGCCGCGATGGCAAGGTACGAGCGATCCACGCCGGCTTCGCCGCGCCCGCCAGCGGGGAGTTCAATCTGGAACTGAAGCAGGAGTTCACGTCCACCATCGAGAAGCTGCTGGCGGAAAAGGTGGGCGACGCGCAGGAAGTTGCTCAGCGGTAGAGCGAAAATGCAACCCCCGCTCCCTTACGGTCGCGGTTCGGTAAACGAACAGCGTGCCATGCGTATGGAGCGGGGGTTTAGCAACGAAAGGAAAAGCCATGAATAAATTACTAGTCACATCACTGCTGCTGGTTGCTCCCGCGGCATGGTCTCAGTCGCTCGCCGGACTCTGGGATGCGACGATCAACCTCAACGGGACCGACATCCCTTTTCAGATGGAAATCGCCGGCGATGGAGCCAACATCAAGGGTTGGTTCTTCAATGGCAGCGACCACGAGAACTCCACGGGCGGCAGCTACGAAAACGGCTCGCTGACTCTCAACTTCGACACCTATGCGTCGGTGTTGAAGGCTACTTTGAAAGACGGCGCGTTGGATGGCGAGTACCTCACGCGGGGCAAGCCGCTCCCGATCCACGCCGTTCGTGCCACACCGCATAAAGCTTCGAACGTGAATGCTCCGAATATCGCGGGGCTGTGGTACCTGGAAGGCGTGAACAGCAGCAAGAAGGGCGAAAAGGCCTGGCAGTTGATTCTGCGCCAGCAAGGCGCGGAAGTCTCCGGCGCGATCCTGCGCGTGGATGGCGACACGGGAACGCTCAGCGGCAGCTACAAGGATGGCAAGTTCGTGCTGTCGCATTTCTCCGGAGCGCGTCCGGCCTTGTTGGTCATCACTCCGCAAAGCGATGGCACGCTTTCGCTCGATCTGGGCGGCCAGCATCATGAAGGGCAGATCACCGCGGTGCGGCCGGAGCAGGCCAAGGCCAAAGGATTGCCGGAGCCGACCGACTTCAACCTCCACACCGGCGTGAAGGATCCATCCAAACCGTTCAACTTCAGCTTTCCGGATTTGAACGGCAAGCTCGTTTCCGATACCGACGCGCGGTTCAAGAACAAGGTAGTGGTGATCGTGATCACCGGTAGCTGGTGTCCGAACTGCCACGATGAAGCTCCGTTCCTCGAGGAGGTTTACAAGAAGTATCACTCGCAGGGCCTGGAGATCGTCGCCTTGTCGTTTGAAGAGGCCGAGCAACTCGCCAATCCGACGCGGCTCAAGGCGTTCATCAAAGGCTACGGCATTACCTATACCGTGCTGTTGGGCGGCGAGACTAGCAGTGCGAAAGATAAGCTGACTCAGGCTCTCGATTGGGATTCCTGGCCAACGTCATTCTTTGTGGGCCGCGACGGGCTGGTCAAAGGCGTGCACGCCGGTTTCCCGAGCCCTGGAAGCGGCGAGCTTTACACTAAAGAGAAAGAAGAGTTCATTGCCAAGGTGGAGCACTTGCTCGCGCAAAACCAGACGGTAAAGAATTAGCCTTACTCGGGCGGCGCAGATCTGCGTCGGTGATTTGGGCCTAAGTCCTTTGGATTGGCTTCAAACTGGCGCAGATCTGCGCCGCTCCCGCACACAAGCCGGCGACAAGATCGCCAGCGCTACGTAACGCCGGCGGTCTTCGCCGCCGGTGGGGTGGCGAGTCCAAACTCCAGAAGCCGGCATAGATCTGTGCCGGCTTGCGGAAGTTCCTCCTCGACGCAGGCAGGCACACGATAGAAGGGGGAGCAATGACCCTACAAACTCCTCGCATCGCAGCCCTGTTGCTGTTCTGCTGCATGTTCGCTGCCGGTCAGTCCTTCACGATTACAACACCATCGGACGGCGCGGTTATTTCCGGAAATTTCATCTTTTCGGTTGCCGTCGTAGGAGCCAACACAGCCTCCGTAGAGTACCGCGTCGGCTCGCTTAGCCTTGGCATCGCGGTTGTATCTCCATTCCGCATAGGCTGGAATACAGGCTACGCCGCGGACGGAGATTATTCGATCACCGCAATTGCGTACGATAGCACCGGTAACATCCTTGGCACAGCAGACAGGCGATTTTCCATTAATAATCGCAGGGGCGCTCTGCATATCGATTCTCCCGATCTTTCCAAACCGCTAAGCGGGACCGTCACGCTTGCCGGTACGGCCACCGATGTTCTGTACTATCCAGCGGAGTGGAATTTTTCTATCGATGGCAGTAATGTGGCATGGATCATTACCGATAATAGCGGCCAGCACACGGTCTCTGGTCACGCATCCTTCGATACGACGCGGTTCACCAACGGCAGGCACGAACTTCATATTGAGGTGCAGTCCGACATCTGGCCACCGGAAAAACGGGAAGACAAGTCATGGTACCCCGACCGTGCCGGCATGGGTAGGGTCGTTACGATTGACAATGGCCACACACAGATGGGTATTGCCGCTAATTATGAGCACGTCTACCTGAAGCCAGGCCAAGTTGTCACGCTATCATGCCGATTGCTCTACACTGACAGTACCGCAGGCGCATGTGCTGCGCCATCCTACTCCTCGAGTGACGCTAAAGTGGCTGCGGTGGCTTCATCGGGTGTCCTCACGGCGGGCCTCACTGACGGATTCTCCACTGTATCGCTAAGTGCCAACGGCTACAGCACCAAAGTCTATGTGTGGGTGGAGAAGCATCCCACCATAGCGCACTTCTCGGGCAGCGGGCAGCTCCTGACTTCGTATCAACCGGGCGCCTCTATCTTCCTCGTCGCGCCATTCAGTTTAGAGCCATCTGAGGTAAAGGAACCATCACTTAACCAGGAAGTGAAGCGTGCTGGTATCAATACTCTATTTTCTGGTTTCTACTCCAATCCGCGTAACCTATCGACAACGTATCAAGCTTGGAAGACCGAATATGACCGGTCACTTGGTGCCTCGTGGTCTTGGGCAGCCGCTAACGGTTATCACCTATACACAATGGGTGACGAACTCGTCAGGGGTATCGGAACGGAAGGCTGGTGGACCATGAACTGGCCCTACGCTCAGCAGGCCGCGCAGTACGCCATGCAGAGCCTGGCAGGGTCTGGCATTGCCATCGGCATTGACATCATCGACGAAGGAAGTATGATGTGGGGCGCCACGCCAACTCCCCCCAGAAAGATCGGGGAAGCGGGTATGTTCACTTCGATCACATGCAGCGGCTCTAGATGTGCAGTCAGTTGGCCGTCAAACCCGGTTAAGCCCGGCAGGTTCTTCGCAGGTAGGCAGTTTGCGCTTACAGGGTCGACGAATCTCAACCTCAATACACCTTTAGGGCAGATGTTCACTGCTCAGAACATCACGGATAATTCCTTTGAGTTTGTGCCGGCAGGTAATGTCACTGGTGTATTTACAGCATCGAACGACCCGGATCTGGAGTTCCTTCGGTGGGCCGGTGCGGCCGGCGGTTGCCCCAATGCGCCGTGCACGCCACCAGTGCCGAATACCGCTTTATCAACGGTGGCAGGATGGTTGCGCTCCGCTCCCGTTCACGTGCCAATCTCCTGGCCGGCTTTGGGCATTCATCCACCGATAGTCCACGATCAGTGGGCCGGCAAAGACAGTCAAGTCAGCGATTACTTCCCGCATTATTGGGACACGTATCTACCAGGACGAACCTACACGTGGACTTCTGGAATTGAAGAAAGAACGTTCTGGATGCGTTCTGCCTTCTATAGCAGACAACCATACGCACGGCTGGACCGGCCACAGATCATACTTGCAACCTCTAACAGCTTCTCTTACGTGAAGAACGCTCCTGGTGAGGCGTTCTACAATCCCGTATCGGATACCCTGACATCGCCCTCCACGTCGGCCTCTACCGTTTCGGCGGAAATGATGACTGCGGCGGCGCTGGGAAACGCGGGCGTCAGATTCTACCATTTTGAACCGCCGCAGGGTGAGCAAGGCAGGGTGAATGGGAAGCTTGGGGTTGAGTATCAGACTGGCATGAGCCCCGTAGCCACAGAGAGGAATTCACAGGAAATCTGGCGTTCCGTAGGCTATGTAACTAACCTTCTGACAAAGACTCTACAGCCGTTTATTTTGGGAACGCCAGTATCGTCACCAGCTTTAGTAGACAACATAATAACGGCCGCCCGTCAGAGTGAGAGCGGCATGCTCCTGATGGTAATTAACGGAAATGATTGGGAACGAACTGTGGCCATCGATCTAACACCATATCGGACGGGGCTGCCGATCACAAAGTATAGAGTAAGGGGTAAGGGCATCGAATCAGGTGTGATGCCGGATAGCGGGGTGGATCGAGTCGCGATGGGCGAAGGTGAAACCGTGGTTTACTTATTCCCGAGGTCTCGAGCGGCCTCTTGGATTTCGTCCATTCCAATCCCGGCGCCCGTATTGCCGCCAGGGGCTAAGCAGGCGATCTTACATCACGGCTATATTTACAGCCAGGATATCGACTATCAAACGGCTGGAATGGTTTGTACAGAGGGCTGTACCGTCGATGTAGATACGGCGCTCGGGGCCGTCGTTTATCAATTCGTGTTTACCGACGCTCGGGGAAGCGTGCTGGGAAGAAGCGTTACCCGTACGATCTCGGATCCCGGGAGGGTTTTGGAGAGGAGTTCTCCCCTGAAGCCATAAACGGCGTTGACAGACTACGCAACCATCGTGAAAATCTGTGCATTTGCTCACTTAGTTGTTGCTTGCAGCTGAATCTACTTGATTCAGATGATTGCGGGCGGACCTAGGTAATGCCGACAATGTAAGTGAGATGCCAAGCAAACATGTTCGTATTGGCGCGGCGATCTTCGTCGCTTTGTTGCTCCTGAACGTTCCGGCCTCTCCGCAGGGTGCCCCTCCCGCGGCTGCGCCGGCAGGGACGCCTCTGCCGCCGCAGCAGCTGGACGATCTGGTGGCGCCGATCGCCTTGTATCCCGATCCCCTGCTGGGCCAGATTCTGGCTGCTTCCACTTACCCGATAGAGATTGCCGAAGCCGAACAGTGGGTGCGAGACCATCCGAAATGGAAACCCTCGAAGCTCATGTCCGAGGCGAAAAAACAGAGCTGGGATCCCAGCATTCAAGGGTTAGTTGCCTTCCCCGATGTGCTTGCCCGCTTGTCGCAGGATTTGAACTGGACCACCCAGCTTGGCAACGCCTTTCTCGCACAGCAAGGCGACGTGATGCAAGCGGTGCAGCGCATGCGGGCTACAGCTCAGGCGAAAGGGACGCTCCGTTCTACACCGCAGGAGACCGTCAGCACGCAAAACCAGGACGGGAAGACGGCCATCACCATCGAGCCGGCCAACCCGGAAGTCTGGTATGTGCCGAATTACAATCCCGCATACATTTGGGGACCGCCGGTCTGGGGAGTTTATCCGCCGCTCCTTTACCCCGGCATAGATATTGGTTTCGGATTCTTTCCCGGCATAGATCTCGGCCTTTATTTTGGCGGCTGGGGCGGCTGGGGATGGGGCGGCTGGGGCTGGGGCCCTAACTGGTACGGCGGCGGTATCTTCATCGACTACTCCTTCTTTAATCGATTCGGTTTCCGGGGCGACTGGGGAGGGCGGCTGGGTACCGGAGCGTGGGCGCACGATCCGGTACACCGGCTCGGCGCGCCCTACGCCAATCGTGAGGTGGCCAGCCGGTTTGCGGGTGGCGCAGGCGGGAGATTCGGCGGCGCGGAGGCCGGGAGAGTCGGCGGCAATCGCGGGGCAGCTGCACCGCAGCAGCGCATGGGAAGTTCGGGTTTTGAGCAGCGCGGCTATACGGGCAATCACAGCGTGTTCGGCGGTTATCACGACGGCGGAGCGGCGCGCACGCAAAGCGACCGCGGCTTCTCCAGCATGGGAGGCGGGCGCAGTTTCGGCGGCTTTGGCGGCGGCGGCGCGCGCGGCGGCGGTGGTGGTGGGAGGCGATAATATATGACGGGCAAACTCTATACCATTTGCGCGGCGATGGCGATGGCCTGCGCCGCTCCTTCCATTGCGCAGGAACGCTTCGATTCTGCCGAGGCTGCGGCGCAGGCCGTGATCGATGCCGTGGAGCACCACGACGCCGCGCGGATCTCGGCCATTTTTGGACCATCGGCGAAAGGAATTCTCAGTTCGGGCGACTCCAAGCAGGACCGCGACGAACAGGACGAATTCGCGCGCATGGCGCGAGCCAAGCATCGGCTCGAAATGTCCCCCATGAACCGGAATCGCGCGGTGCTGGCCATTGGCGAAGAGGACTGGCCTTTCCCTGTCCCCATTCTTCGCACCAACGGCAAATGGAGCTTCGACCCCTCGGAAACTCCGGCGGAGATGCTTGCGCGGCGCATCGGCACCCACGAACTCGACGCCATCGAGATTTGCCACGGTTATGTGGAGGCGCAAATGAAGTACGCCTCCGAGGATCGCGACAAGGACGGCATGCTCGAGTACGCGCCCCATCTGATGAGTACGCCCGGCAAGCAGGACGGGCTTTATTGGGAGGGCGCGAGCGAGCCGCTGGTGCCTGCGGGCCTCGCCCACGCCGCGTGGGACGGTGTCCGCAAGGGAGAAGCCAAGCCCTATCACGGATATTATTTCCGGGTTCTCGAGGGGCAGGGCTTTAACGCCCAGGGCGGAGCGCACAATTACTTCGTTAAGGACAAGCTCGTCGGCGGGTTCGGGCTGGTGGCGTGGCCGGCGGAATATGGCGTGACCGGAATTCACACGTTCATCGTGAATCAGAACGGCGTGGTCTATGAGAAGGATATTGCGCCCGTTGCCGGCAAGCCTCCGGTCCCGATAACCCGCTTCGACCCCGACCATTCCTGGAACCGGGTGGATTAGGATGTTGCCGCCGAGCCGCACCGGCGGCGAAGACCGCCGGCGTTACGTAGCGCTGGCGATCTTGTCGCCGGCAGGGCAGATTGATCTAATCTAAACCGTAATCACGATCTTTCCCACGAAGTCACCCGACGCCAGTTGGCGCAGCGCCGCGGGCGCTTCCTCGAAAGGGAAGACGCGATCGATCACAGGCTGAATGCGGTTGGCTTCGATGGCCCGATTCAGGTCTTCGAACATGACCGTGCTGCCTACGCCGATGCCCTGCAGCGCGCCGCCTTTCATCATGAGCGGGAAGGGAACGATCTCGCCCCCGCCGGCCAGGAAGCCAATTAGAGCCACCTTTCCGCCGGGAGCGATGGCTTCAAATGAACGTGACAGCGTGCCCAGGCCGCCGATCTCGATGACATGATTCACACCCCGCCCGCCGGTCAGCCGCAGAACTTCTCTTTCCCAGTTGGGGTGGGATTGGTAATTGATACCGGCGAAGGCGCCCAACTTGCCAACCCGTTGCAGCTTCTGATCGCTGGAGGAAGTGACGATTACGCGCGCGCCCGCGGCCTGGGCGAACTGCATCGCCAGGACCGAGACGCCGCCCGTGCCGAGGCAAAGCACCGTGTCGCCTGGCTTCACACCAGGCGGCACCACCATCAGTGCGTTCCAGGCCGTGACGCCGGCGCACGGGAGCGTCGCCGCTTCTGCAAACGAAAGGTTCTGCGGGATTGTCACCACACCCTCTTCGTGCAACACCGCAAATTCGGCCAGCATGCCATCGAGCGGAGAGCCGAGGGCCGGGGCACGCGGCAAGCGGGGCGGCCCATCGAACCAGGTTTGGAAGAACGTTCCGGCGACGCGGTCCCCGGTCTTAAAACGGGTGACGCCCGGGCCGGTGGCCACTACTTCTCCCGCACCGTCTGAGAGCGGGATGGTATTGCGGCTGACCGCTCCTCCAGCGTAGCGGCCAACCGTCACCATGTAATCGCGATAGTTGAGCGAGGTCGCCCGAACACGCATGAGAACCTCGCGTGGCCCCGGCTGCGGATCCGCCCGTTCCCCCCGGCGCAGGCCTTCGAGGCTCGTGCTTCCCTGTTGTACTTCGTAGACTTTCATGTGGTTGGTCCGATGCGGAAGGAAAGAGTATCGCGCACATCGTAGCATTGGGTCAACGCCGGTGCAGGGCGGCACAGGGCGGCACAGGTTGGTTCGGCTGGCGCTTGCCCGGTGATATGAGGGCAAGCTAAAGCATGCCCCACCGGGTCATAATGGTCGCATGGGCTTCGCCGGGAAACGCATGCCGCGCGGGTTGACGGCCGGAATTCTCTGGGCCACAACTGTCGCGGCGCAATCCGAACCGCCCCGGACCCCATTTGGAGACGCACTCGCGTCCAAAGCCCTGATGACTCGCGGTGTGCAAGCGTACAATGCCGGGAACGATTCCATCGCGTTCACCATTTTCCGCCAGGCCGCGGCGCTGGGTGACGTGGACGCCATGATGTACCTGGGCGTGATGGATGGCACAGGTCGCGGCGTGCAAGCGGACTACACGGCAGCCATGTCGTGGTTTCGCAAGGCGGCGGATGCCGGAAACAGCCAGGCTATGTGCAACATTGGCCTCTTGTACCTGCAGGGACTGGGCCAGCCGCAAGACTACAGCGAAGCCATGAGCTGGTTCCGCAAAGCTGCGACTTTCAACAACGCCGAGGCGGCGTTCAATGTGGGCGTGCTATACCGCGATGGCTTGGGAGTGCCGGTGAACTATGCCGACGCCATGCGATGGTTCCGCACTTCGGCGGGCCAGGGCAATGACACCGCAGCCAACGCCATAGGCGTGTTGTACCAGCAGGGTCTGGGCATCCCCGTGAATTTCGCCGAGGCCATGAGTTGGTATCAAAGAGCAGCCGAAGCAGGCAATGATACGGCAATGTACAACATCGGTGTGCTTTTGGAAGGCGGACTCGGCCACGACCAGGACCGCAACCAGGCCATCATCTGGTATCGCAAGGCCGCCGCCGCCGGGAATGAGCTCGCCAAGGCTGCGCTGAAAAGTCTCGGCGCTAAAGATTAACGGCCTTCCTGTAACATTTGCGGGTCGAAAGCCATCATTGCTTCCATGAGAACACTTCTATTGACTGCCCTGCTGGGCATTTTCGCATTGGCAGCATCCGCGGCCGACGTCACGGGGAAGTGGATGGCGCAAGTCCCGGGACGCAATGGCAACCAGGATGTAACTTTCAACTTGAAACAGGCGGGAAGCGCACTGACCGGAACAGTTAACAACGGGCAGGCCGATCAGCAGATTTCGGAAGGCAAGGTGGACGGCGACAACATCTCCTTCAAGGTGTCTTTTGAAGCTCGCGGAAATCAGATCACACAGAACTACAAGGGCACGGTATCGGGCAGCGAGATCAAGTTCACACGGGATGGTGGACGGGGTCCGATCGAGTTCACAGCCAAGAAGCAATAAAGTCTACTATGAGGTCGTCAGGTTGTAGATCAAGCCGAATGGATCTTTGATGTAGCATCTTGGAAAATCCGGCTCATCCTTGACGACCTCGCAACCCTGCTTTACCAGCCGGAGCTTGGCTTCTTCGACGTTCTCGACGGTCACCTCCAGCACCGGCCCGAGCGCTGGCCCTCGCTCGATGAAGAGGTTGATGTGCGCGCCCTGGAGGCTGATCATGTTCGGCGGCTCGCCGGTGATCTCAAACCCCAAATGTTCGACGTAGAAGAGTGCTGCCCGATCGGGATCTTCCGCTTGAATCAGAATGTCTGTGCCAAAACTGTTTGCCATGGTGGTCCTCTCACTTTAGCGTGGTAGCCGCATAACAGTGTACACGGACCGCTCCCTTTGGTCACAGCTCTGTAACGGAATGTGCAATGCGATGAGACGCGTGTTACACGCTATTGCGCTTTTTCCAAGCCCCATTTCCAGTTGCGGATCTCCGGCAGGTCCTGGCCGTATTGGTCGATGTATCGCCTGTGCTCGATCAGCTTGTCTTTGAGTTGCTGCTTCAGATAGATGCCCTTGTCGCCGGTCTGCGGCAAGCGGTCGATGGCGTCCATCACCAGGTGAAAGCGGTCTAGATCGTTCAGCACCGTCATATCGAACGGAGTGGTGATGGTGCCCTCTTCCTTATAGCCGCGGACGTGGATATTGTCGTGGTTGGTGCGGCGGTAGGTCAAGCGGTGTATCAACCACGGGTAGGCATGGAAGGCGAAAATGACCGGCTTGTTCTTGGTGAACAGCTCGTCGAAATCCATGTCGCTCAGCCCGTGCGGGTGCTCGGCTTGCGGCTGCAGCCGCATGAGGTCCACGACGTTGATCACGCGGATTCTCAACTCGGGCAGGCGCTCGCGCAAAATGGAAACGGCGGCAAGCGTCTCGAGCGTGGGCACGTCGCCGCAGCAGGCCATGACCACGTCGGGGGCAGCGCCCTGGTCGTTGCTGGCCCATTGCCAGATACCGATGCCCTCGGTGCAGTGCTTGACGGCGGCGTCCATCGACAGCCACTGTGGCGCCGGATGTTTGCCGGCTGTCACAACGTTCACGTAATGGCGGCTGCGCAGGCAATGGTCCATCACCGACAGCAGGCAGTTGGCATCCGGTGGAAAATAAACACGCACCACCTCGGCCTTCTTGTTCACGACAACATCGATGAACCCGGGATCCTGATGCGTGAAGCCGTTGTGATCCTGGCGCCAGACATGCGAGGCCAGCAGATAGTTTAGCGAGGCGATTTTCCGCCGCCAGGGCAGGTGCGATGTGACTTTCAACCACTTGGCATGCTGGTTGAACATGGAATCGACGATGTGGATGAACGCCTCGTAACAGTTGAAGAGGCCATGCCGCCCGGTGAGCAGGTAGCCCTCGAGCCAGCCCTCGCATTGGTGCTCGCTGAGCATCTCCATGACCCGACCGGTGGGCGCCAGAAATTCGTCGTTCGGCACGGTCGCGGCGTCCCATTGGCGTTGGGTCACTTCGAAGAGGGCTTCCAGGCCGTTAGAGAGCGTCTCGTCAGGGCCAAAGACGCGGAAATTCCGCTGTTCCCGATTCAGCTTCTCTACATCGCGCAGGAAGGGCCCAAGCACGTGCGTATCGCCGATGCCGGGCACTCCCGGCGAGGGCACGTCGACCGCATAGTCGCAGAAGTCCGGCATTCGCAGGTCGCGGAGCAGCATGCCGCCGTTGGCGTGCGGATTCGCTCCCATGCGCCGCTGCCCCTTGGGAGCCAGTTCGGCCAGTTCCGGTTTCAGGCTGCCCTGCTCATCGAAGAGTTCCTCCGGCCGGTAACTCTTCAACCAGTCTTCCAATAGCTTGAGGTTTCCGGGAGGCGCTGAAGAAGACACGGCCAGGGGCACCTGATGCGACCGGAATGTGCCTTCGATCTGCTTGCCGTCGAGCACTTTTGGCCCGGTCCAGCCCTTGGGTGAATTGAGGACGATCATGGGCCAGCGCGGACGCGTGGGGTTGCCGTGCATGCGGGCGTCCTGTTGGATTTTCTGGATTTGCTCCACCGCCGTGTCGAGTGTCGCGGCCATGGCTTCATGCATCAGCGCGGGCTCGTGACCCTCGACGAAGTAAGGCGTCCACCCATAGCCGCGCAACAACTGCTCCAATTCCTCGTGGGTGATGCGGGCGAGGACGGTTGGGTTGGAGATTTTGTAGCCGTTGAGATGTAGGATCGGCAGCACCGCCCCGTCGGTGACCGGGTCGAGGAACTTGTTGGAGTGCCACGCCGTAGCCAGCGGTCCGGTTTCCGCTTCGCCATCGCCGACGACGCAGGCCACGACCAGGTTGGGGTTGTCGAATACCGCCCCGAACGAATGGCTGAGCGAATAGCCCAGTTCGCCGCCTTCGTGGATCGATCCTGGGGTCTCCGGCGCTGCGTGGCTGGGAATTCCTCCGGGAAACGAAAACTGAAGAAAGAGCTTCCGCAGGCCCGCCTCATCCTGGCTGATGTTCGGATAGATCTCGCTGTAGGTGCCCTCGAGGTATGTGTTGCCCACCACGGCCGGGCCGCCGTGTCCGGGGCCGGAGACGTAGATCATGTCGAGATCGTATTTTTTGATGACGCGGTTCAGGTGCCCGTAAATGAAGTTCTGTCCGGGCGTGGTGCCCCAATGTCCCAGCAGCATGTGCTTCACATCCGCGAGCGCCAGCGGCCGCCTCAGCAGCGGGTTATCGTAAAGATAGATCTGGCCGACCGATAAATAGTTGGCGGCACGCCAGTAGGCATCCATCTTCTGGAGCAGGTCCGGCGTGAGCGTGTTGGTGGTCATGGTTTCCGGCGTGTTGGTCGTCATGGTTTCCGTTTCCCGCACCGCTCTCTCATTCGAATGAGAGTGGTTGCTTTTTGCACGGCCGTGGCAGGGCCGGCGTGCTGTGGTCCTATAGGTGATGCTAGCCTCAATGCAGGTTAGATGGAAGCGAGATGAACCGCCGAGAGTTCGTAACGGCACTAACAGGTGCATGCATGGCGCCCGCGATGGCGAGCGCCGCTCAGACGGCGGCCGCTACCGGCCAGGCCGATTTCACGCTGCATATCGCGCCGGTCGAAGTGGAGATCGCGCCGCGGCGGAAGATCAAGACCACCGGATATAACGGCGGGTTTCCGGGTCCCGTACTGCGCATGAAAGAGGGCCAGCCGGTAACCATCGACGTCTACAACGACAGCAATATTCCGGAACTGGTGCATTGGCACGGGTTGTTTATTCCTCCGGAAGTCGATGGGGCGATGGAGGAGGGGACCCCCATGCTGCCGCCGCACGGTCACCAGCGCTATACGTTTGTGCCGCGGCCGGCGGGAACGCGGTGGTACCACTCGCATATTTACGCCGGCCGGGACCTGCATCGCAGCACCTATACGGGCCAGTTCGGATTTCTGCTCATCGAAGGGAACGATCCCGGACGCTACGACCAGGAGGTCTTCCTTGCCTTGCACGGATGGGATCCGTTCCTGAGCTCGATGAACGGCGGGGGCGAGGGCGACGCAAGTTCGCTCGAAGTAAGTTACAAAAGCTTTACGGTGAACGCCCACGCGCTGGGTGCGGGAGAACCGATTCGCGTGAAAGAAGGGCAGCGCGTCTTATTCCGGATCCTGAATGCCAGCGCGAGCACGTTTCATCGCCTGGCGTTGCCCGGCCACCGGTTCCAGGTAATCGCGCTGGATGGCAACCCCGTGCCTTCGCCGCGAGCGGTTTCGGTTCTGGAGATGGGTCCAGCGGAGCGCATCGATGCGGTGGTAGAGATGAGCCGCCCGGGTGTGTGGATTTTGGGGGATACGGACGATCAGGCGCGAAAAACGGGCCTGGGAGTTGTCGTTGAATATGCCGGGCGCAGCGGCGCAGCCCAATGGGAAGCGGCGCCGACGGAGACGTGGGACTATACCCTTTTCGGGCGCCATGACGGCGAGCCCGTGCCGGCGCCAGATGAGCGCGTGCCACTACTGTTCGGCGCGAAATGGGCCGGTAACCGGTGGATCGATCACTGGACGATCAATGGGAAGGAGTATCCGAAAACCGATCCCATCCTCGTCCAAACCGATCGCCGGTATCGGTTGATTTTCGATAACCAGAGTGACGACACGCACCCGGTTCATCTGCATCGCCACTCGTTCGAACTGGTCAAGGTAGCCGGCAAAGCCACTGCTGGCGTGATGAAAGATGTGGTGGCCGTGCCATCGCGGAGGCAAGTGGAAGTTCAGTTTGTGGCGGACAACCCCGGCCCGAGCCTTTTCCATTGCCATATGCAACTGCACATGGATTTTGGATTCATGACGCTGGTGCAGTATGCGGATCATCCCAACCCCGCGGCTGTATCCCCGCAACCCCGGTAGTGATATATCACCGTCGGGCGACTAGTTGCAGTACCGGTACAAATCGCATTGTGGCAAGGTCTGCTGTAGCGTTATGGTTAATTCGGAATGATGCGGGGATATGGATATGGTTGCCTGGTGGCAGGGCTATGCATCACGGCAGCGTCTGCTCAATTCCGGGCGGATACTACCTTAGTGCTCATCCACGTGACGGTTACCGACAGCCACGGCCGCCTGATCACAACGCTGCGGAGCGATAACTTTCAGGTCGCGGAAAACGACCGGTCTCAGGACGTCAAGTACTTCTCGAAGGAAGAAGCCCCCATCTCGATCGCGATTGTGCTGGATCTCAGCAACAGCATGGCGGAACGAATCGGGGCGCTACGGGAAGCGGTCACGCGATTCCTGGACGCGGCCAATCCCGAAGACGAGTTCTGCCTGATCGAGTTAGGCGACCGTGCCGAATTGGTCAGCGATTTCAGCTCGGCGCGCGCCGCGATTGACGACCGACTCGCGCGGGCACGCGCGGAAGGGCATACCGCCCTGCTCGACGGAATGTATCTCGGCCTTCAGCAGATGAAGAAGGCACACTATCCCCGCAAGGCCCTACTGGTGGTTTCTGACGGAGGAGACAATCATAGCCGCTTCAGCTCCAGCGATGTCAGCAATTGGGCAGTGGAATCGGACGCGGCAATCTATGCAATTGAAACCAGCCGCCCCAGTTCCATGTGGGTGCTGGAACAGAACGGCCTGCTGGCCGGACTGGCCGAGAAGACCGGCGGGCGTGACTACCTGGTCGACGATATGCGGGAAGCGGCTCAAGCGGCGGAAAAAATAAGCCTCGAACTCCGGAGCCAGTACGTGCTCGGCTATGCGCCGTCCAATCTGCCGCGTGACGGGAAGTATCATCGCGTTCGGGTGAAGGTAGTGGCGCCTGTCGGGGAGCCCAAGATGTGGGCCGACTGGCGGCGGGGGTACTATGCTCCGGAAACCCTAGAGACTCCGCTACGCCCGAAGTAACCGGCAACGTTAGTCACGTCCCTGGTTTGTGCGAGACGTACCTGCCGCATGCCGCCATTTGGCTCGGCCTAGCGGCGGAGCTCCAGTTGGGCCCCTCCCACCATAGCTTCCAGGCGGGCGGCAACATCCTGTAACGTCGCGGACTGCGCCGAGAGTTCCTGTGCGGCAGCGGCGCTTTCTTCGGCGCTCGCCGCGGTGGTTTGCGTTACGCTCTGCATCTGGACAATCGCTTTGGCTACCTGCTCGATGCCCCGCGTCTGTTCCTGGCTGCTGCCACTGACCTGGTCGATGAGGCCTTTCACCTCGGCGGCTTCCCGGATGATGCCTTGGATGGCGGTCGCCACTTCATCTACTTTCCCTTTGCCATCATTGGATTTAGCGATGGATTCCTCGATGAGCGTGGCGGTGTCCCTGGCTGCCTGCGCGGAACGCTGCGCCAGGTTGCGGACTTCGTCGGCCACCACTGCGAATCCCATTCCGGCCTCCCCGGCCCGTGCTGCTTCGACCGCCGCATTCAGCGCCAGAATGTTGGTCTGAAACGCGATTTCGTCAATGACCTTAATGATCTTCGAGATCTTGTCGGAGGAGGTGTTAATTTCTCGCATCGCGACGACCATTTGTTCGAGCTTGTGATTGGCCTCCACATACTTCTGCTGGGACGAGGTCACGAGTTGAGCCGCGGTTTGCGAGTTCCCGGCGTTCTGTTGCGCCATGGTGTTGACCTCTTCGCTGGAAGCTGAGGTCTCTTCGAGCGACGCAGCCTGCTCGGACGCACCTTGCGCCAGGGACTGGCTGGCCGAAGCCACCTGTCCCGCGGCAGCCGTGATTTGTTGAGAGCCCTCGGAGAGTTCCGTGACAGTGCGGCGTAGCGCCTTGGTAAGCCCGAAAACAATAGCCGCCGACCCCGCGCCCACGAGCACCAGCGCGACCAATAGCATTCCATTGAGCAGCCGCGTGCTTCCGATGGTTTCCAGGGTCCGGTGGGTGGCTTGCTCCCGGCGAAGCCGGCTAACGCGCCCCAGTTCGACGGCGTTTTTCTGCAGGGTATCCATTAGCGGCGTCACCTTCTTTAATGTGATATCGCTGGCTTCCTCCCCATGGCCCGTGGCGCTGAGATCGGCGAATTCCGGAAAATACGCTACCCACTGGTCCAACGCCGACCGAATCGCTGCTACCGCCGCCTGATCCGTCGAATTGGAAGTGCCCGCCTCCATGGCTTGAATCGTTTTGCCCATCTCTGACGCTGTCTTTTCAAAGGTTGCACGGGCATTAGTCATCGGATCCGTCTTCTGCATCATGGAGAAGAGTGAAACGCCCCGCATCGCGCCACGCATATTGGCGATACCAAGCGTAACCTGCTGAGACTGATCCAACAGCGCCGCGCTTTCCCCGATTTCTTTGGCCACTTCACTGCGGATGTTGCCAGTAGTAATCCATGAATACACGGAGTTGCCTGCCGCAATTATCAGGATCAAGCCCAAGGCGCCGAAAAGCTTGGTTTGTATGCTCTGCTGACGAATCATAGAAACTCGTGTTCCTCTAGGCGCTTACCGCGCCGGCAAGCTTCCCAACCTACCTATCGTCAGCCCTCCAGAAAACTGTAGTAAAGGTTAGCCCGCGAACGGGGCGCTAAAGGATTCGATCCACCGCTCGATGAGGGTTGAGAACGCAGTTGAGTGCTCCAGAGGAGCTATAACCTGGCAGTGAAAGAGATATACGCATCTCATTGCCCCAAATAGGGAGTCTAAAGATGTTCACGCTATCTAACGGCAGTGCCCCAGTCCGACCTTTGTGGCCGGCTCGGCGGTTTTCCATGTGTCTCGGTCTAGCGCTGGCGATGGCCAGCCTCGCCAGCGCCACAGAAGGCAGCGGAAGTGTCTACCCCGCGGGAGTGGAGACAGTCATGCCGGGCCATCTGCCGGCCCCCGGGGGGACTATGTTCCTCGAGTTCAATAACTTTTATCAAGCCAATGAGCTGGCGGGTCCCAACGGGCACGCCCTGCTTCCGGGCTTTCATCTCAGAGTCGGTGCGGCCGCTATCAAGCTGGTGCACAATTGGGGCGTCCACGTGCTCGGCGGGACGCTCGTCAGTACGGCGGCCCTTCCACTGCTGTATGAACACCTCAACGCGCCATTCGGAACGGGCGACAAGACTGGATTTGGAAACGGGGACGTGGAAACCATGTTCGCCTACAACAAAGGCTCCCTGCACTGGTGGTACGGGCTCGACGTCTACACTCCCGGTTTTGAATACCAGAAGAACGCCCTCCTGAATATTGGACAACATAACTATGCGACGGCTCCGGCGGGCGCCATTACCTATCTGCCAAGGCACGGCACGACGGAACTAAGCTCCCGGTTTCAGTACATAGTGAACTACACCAACGACGCCACTCAGTATCGCAGCGGCAGGGAGTTCGAGTGGGATTACGACGGCATGCAGAACGTGACCAAGCATCTGGCGATTGGCGGAAACGGGTACTACTACATGCAGGCCAGCAACGATTTGCAGAACGGCTTGATTTTCGACGGTGGAAATCGGGGACGCAACCTGGCCTTTGGCCCGGAGATCCGCTGCCACATCAGTCAGATGGCCCTGATTCTGAAATATCAAAAGGATTTCCTGACCCAAAACAGACCGGTCGGGAACTCGTTTTGGTTCCAGTTGGGTGTGCCCATCGGCCATCCGCACCACGACTAGTGGACGGCTCGGCTATTTCGTTACAAAACCACGTGCCAAGATGAGTCTTGGCACGGCGGACAACAGTGTCCGCGCCACATCGTGCTGCGTCGGCACTCGTGCCGACGCGCGGCGGTTTTGAAATCACAGGGACAGTTTACTAGTGACGGCTCGGCCGTCGCCGGCCGGACCTTAGCCCAGGAATTCTTTGACGAGCTGGATATACTGCTCGGGTGCTTCCTGGTGCGGATAGTGCCCCAGACCCGGCATGATGACGATCTTGCAGTCGGGAAGGGTCTCCTTTAACTGCTTCTGCGTTTCCGGCGGTACGATGCTGCTGGCGCCGCCGAGGATGTACAGCGTGGGGCACTGGATCTTGCTGACGAATCGCCAGAGATCGGTTTGCACGAAGCCCTTCACAAGGTTGGGATCCCGCTTCCAGACCAGGCGGCCATCTTCGCGGCGCTTACTGCCGAAGTGGGCATAGTTTCGCTGCAGCTCCTCCGAGACTCGCCCGCCGCTGCGCATGAGCGACGCCACCAGCTCGTCCTCGGAAGCCCAACCCTTGTCTTCCTGCTCTACACGGCGCGCGAAACCGGAAGCGATTTCATTGGTACGCTGCGGTCCCACATCCTCCACCACTAGCCGGGCCACGCGCTCCGGGTGCATCCCGGCGTATACCTGGACCACGCGGCCGCCGGTTGAGTTTCCCAGCAGGACCACGCCGTGCAGATCCAACCGGTTCACGAAGGCCTCGAGATCTTTGACATAATCCTCGACCAGGTAGGCGCCTTCGGGCGACCAATCCGAATCGCCATGCCCGCGCATATCCATGGCGATCACGTGGTAGGCGCCCTGGAAGCGCGGTGCGATGTGGTCGAAGGAATGGGCGACGCGGCCGATGCCATGCAGCATGATGAGCGGCGGCTTGCCCTCCGAGCCCCAGTCCAGATAGTGGATACGCAACCCGTTGAGAGTGACGAACCGGTCTTCGTACTTACCGGCCTGAGCCAGGCCAGCCGCTACCGAAAAAAGCAGCAGGGCGACAGCGCAACACGCCTGTTTCATTTCCGAGAGTCTATCACCACTACATCCCAACAAAGGTCCCCAGAGTTTGAGACGATAGATTTCGGTTGTACCGATGAGATCGGAGACTGATTGTTGCTCGGATGGTATCTAGACGAGATCATCGTTTTCCTGTTGCGAACGTTGTTCCGGCTCATTCGGGATCGCAACACGAGAACATGGCCGACAGTCGAAGGAGAGATTCACACTTCGGGTCGTTCCAGCTCGTTTTATCCCAGAGCCGAAATTACGTACATGTACTCCGTTAACGGCGAGCGACACTTCGGCATTCACGAGAGAGCCTTCTTCTTCCGTAATGCTGCCGATGAATACGCGAAGCGGTTTATCCCGAAATGTAAAGTAACCATACGTTACAGCGTGGATGATCCCGATAGGTCGTTTTTCTCAATGCATGATCAGGTTGCACCTCCGGTTTGGGCAACCCGCTATCGCGAGGAATGATCCAAGAATTCAACCCGCGCCGAGATGTATTCCAGTTCCTGCAGGTTAGCGAGCAGGTCCGTTGCCGATCGGCCCCAGCGATCGAGTCGCCAGACCAGCACCGCATCGATTCTCATTGGGTGTCCCGAGCCTGATATACACTGTCTGTTTGCGTCGGAGCGGACCTGCGAGATAACAAGGAGGACTGATCGTATGGCACAGCCAGGAAAAGGAATCGTACCGTTAGATAAGCTTGAGTTGTACGAAAAGCTGGTGGCCACCATTCCGAGTGTCGAGCGCAAGGGCGCGACTGTGCCTTACACGTCGCTGAACGGTCATATGTTCAGCTATTTGAGTAAAGAGGGCAAACTGGCGCTCCGGCTGCCGGCTAAAGAGCTCGAGGCTTTTCTTAAGAAGTACAAGGCCAAGCTGTGCGAGGCGTATGGAAGGGTTCAGCCTGAGTACGTCGAGGTTCCCGACGCATTGCTTTCTTCCACACGCGAGCTGAAGAAGTTCTTCGATTGCAGCTACGCCTACGTAGGCTCCCTCAAGCCGAAGCCTGCCGCCAAGAAGAAGGCATAACTTTGCAGGCCGCCGCTTGAGGCTGTGCGTGTTGGGACGCCACCTGTCTAAAGGGGCTGATATACTGTCGGCACGGACGTATCTGGAGGTTCTGACGTGAAAATCAAGTTTGCGGTTCTCGCCGGTTGTGCGAGCCTGTTGACGCTCGCACTGCCCCTATCGGCGCACCATTCCTTCGCGGCCGAGTATGACAACTCGAAGCCGGTAAGCATCAAGGGGAAGGCGGTCAAAATGGAATGGGTGAATCCACATTCCCATCTCATTTTTCAGGTGACTACGCCGGATGGCAAGACCGAGGAATGGGCCGCGGAGACTCCTCCTCCCAACGGGTTGTACCGCGCCGGCTGGCGGAAAGACATGATCAAGGGCGGCGAGGAAATCACCGTGAACGGGTTTCTCTCGAAGGACGGCACCAACTACATGTGGGCCCAGAGCGTGGATTTCGCCGACGGGCGCCGGATCACGCTAAACTCTTCTCCTGAGCCTCAGCAAGGCCGGGGTGGAAGAGGCGGCAACAATCCGAATCAGTAGGCTAGGAAAGAGAAGGAGCAAAGTCCACGATGACAGATCGATTCCCTGGGTTCCTGGTTGCCGCCGCAGCGGGTATTGCCGTGCTGTGCCTCTCTCCGGCGCCGGTATTCGGCCAAAAAAACGCATTCACGGCGTCCAAGACCTGGAATAACCAGCCGGACCTGCAAGGAATCTGGCAGCCGGCCAAGCCAGTGGACAACCTGGAGAAGGGTGGCTTCATCAAGGACCCGGCCAACGGCAAGATTCCCTATGCCGCGGGAGGAGCTACGAAGCGCGAACAGAACGCCAAGAACGCGAAATCGAAGGACCTGGTGAACAAGTGCTATATGCCGGGTGTGCCGCGGCTGATGTACATGGGCTATCCGTTCCAGATCTTCCAGACCGACAAGTATGTCGCCATTATTTCGGAATATGCTCACGTCTTTCGGATGATCTACCTGGATGGCTCCGCGCACCTGGATTTCCCGGGCCTTTGGAACGGTGATTCCCGGGGACATTGGGATGGCGACAGCTTGGTGACTGACGTAACCAACTTCAATGACTCGACGTGGTTGGATAAGGCGGGCAACCACCACAGCGACCAACTGCAAGTCACCGAACGGTTCACTCGCACGGGACCGAATGCATTGCTGTACGAAGCCACGATCAGCGACCCTATGACGTTCACGAAGGATTGGAAAATTGCCGTGCCCATGGCTCAGAAGACGGGTCCCACTGCCCGCCTGATGGAGTATGAGTGCCAGGATCTGGCGTTCGGCCAGTGAGAACCAGGAGATTTTGCATGGAGTACACCGGGATGAAGAACGTGGTGTTAGGGTTTGCTCTGGTGGTTGGAACGGCGATCTCTTTTGTCACCCCGATTCCGGGACAGGATGCACCGCCGGCGCCGCAGGACGGCAGAGGCGGCTTCGGCCGTGGCGGCGGAAGAGGCGGGCCAGCGGTACCGGCAGGCCCCATGCCCAAACTGCCAGATGGTCATCCGGACATGCAGGGATTCTGGACGCCGCCCGCCATCACCGACATCGAACCTGCACCGGGACGCGGCGGCGCGCGTGGCGGCGGCGGAGCCCGAGGCGGTGGCGCGCCAGGTGGAGCTCCCGCGGGCGGCGAGGGAGCACGCGGCGGCGCCCCGCCTGTCGATCCGAACTTGGCAGCCGCAGGGTTTGGCGGCGGTGGCGGCATCCGCATTATCGATCCTTCGGATGGCAAGATCCCGTACAAGCCCGAGGCCCGGGCCAAGCAGCAGGATATCCTGCAGAATCACATGGCGGAGGAGCCGGAACTGCACTGTTACCAATCCGGCGTTCCGCACAGCGAGTCCAACCAGTTCGGAGTGCAGATCATACAAACCGCCGGGTATTTCGTGCAACTCTCCGAGTTCATGCACACCGTGCGCATCATTCCCACCGACAATCGGCCGCATATGGACGCCAAGATTAGGCTGTTCCAGGGCGATCCGGTGGGCCACTGGGAAGGCGACACGTTGGTAGTGGATACCACCAATCAAAACACCAAGACGTGGTTTGACACTTCCGGCAATTTCAAGACCGAGGCGCTGCACGTGACTGAGAAGTTCATTCCCCAGGACATGAACACCATCGTTTACGAAGCCACGATCACCGATCCCAACCTCTACACGCAGCCCTGGACGGCCCGCTGGAACATCACTCGCAACCGGCAAACGAATATGTCCGACGGCCACCCCTACGAGCAAATGGAATTCGGCTGCATCGAGGGCAATGTGGACCTGGAACATTACACCGAGGACAAGGGCGGCAAGGCTCCCAAGAAACGTTGACGGGCCGGAGTTCGATCTGCCCGTTGGAGTGGGGCACGGTCTATGACCAGAGCACCGCAGGACATTTATGTTATAGTGTGCCTGAAAAGAGCCTTGACAGGAGGCGGGAGTAATTCAGTGGTAGAATGCCAGCTTCCCAAGCTGGACGTCGCCGGTTCGAATCCGGTCTCCCGCTCCATCTTTTGAATGACTTACGAGACCCGGCTTCATTCTGAACTCCGTTTGAACACCGTTTACATCACCCGCAGGCTTTTTTCGAGCTGGTTCACCATGTCGAGCCTGCTTTCGACCGGCGATTGCGTATAGACGTTTTGGTTGACATCCAGGCTGTGGCCAAGCTGATCCGCGACCAGTTTCCCGTCCACTCCCAAAGTTTTCATCAGCGTCGCATGGGTCCGCCGCATGACCTGGAAATTGCACCAGCCTAGGCCCACGGCATCCAGCTTCGGATGCATCGACCGGCGCCAGCAATTGTCCTTCGAGAGCGGTTTGAGCCGTTCCGAAGGGAAGACCCAGGCATCTTCACGGCTATCAGCGGCCAATCGCCGCCAGCTCTCGATTTCAGCCGCAACGCCTTCCGAAAGCGCCGCCTTCCGCAAGGACTGATCGGTTTTCGGCGTATCAACGACACCCCGGTAAACCCTCTGCCGGATATCGGCGTAAGTCGCCGTCAGCCGTCCCCAGGTCAGGCCGAAGATCTCGCCCGGCCGCATACCGGCCAGAACGGCGAGTTTTGCGATCAGAAGCTCGCGCTGATCGAGAACACTAAAGCATAGTTGAACCTCCCTGATGGTCATCGCCGGCCGAACAGGCTTGCGCGCGTCCTTCGGCGTAAACAGCAGCAATGCCGGATTGCGCACGACCTGGCCCTCCGCCACGGCCATATCGAAAATCTGCTTGAGATCCCAGCGCAGATGATCGACGACCGAGAAGGAGAGGGGGGTTGCCTTCGCATCCAGCAAATTCTGCAGCTCATCGCGCCGGCAACTCGAAAGTTCCCGGTCCCCGAATGCCGATACCAAATGAACCCTCACTCTGTTGATGTTATTTTCTCGCGTCGAATGTTTCCACTTCCGGCTGTAATAGGGAAAATAGATCTGCTCGACGAATTCACCGAATTTCCAGGCCCTGTCAGCTTGCCGCCTGGCGTTTTCTTCCTCAACGATCCGCGCGACCTCTTCACGGGCTTCGCCCTTGGTCATGTCCTTGATGAAGCCGAGGGTTTTGCTTTTGCGCTTGCCATCGACCCACCAGAGGCCCATCCAGCGTCCGCGCTGCCTACGAACACCTCCTGTCTGGTGCCGTTTACGCATTCGATTTCTCCTATGCGTGTCTACGGGCACCCCGAACTGGCGATGCTGTCAGGTTATCATTCGCATGCTCGTTCTGTTCGAGCCAGGCCAGCAGGCTCCCCCGGCGTATGAGCTTGCGCCGGCCAAGCCGGACGGCAGGAATAGGAGGGCATCCGCGCACCCGGCCCGCGACTGCGTTGCAGATGTGGGCCTTTGAAACATGCAGAAGCTCGGCAACTTCCGCCATTGTCAGGAGATCGAACTCATCCAGAGGCATAAGAATCATCCGTCTTGTCCCCGAGCGCTGTCAGTCACAGCGCCTTCACGACACGGCTGGTTCCTCCTGCCGGCTAGTCAATATCGGCTTCGGCCTGGATTTAAGGACATCGTTCCAATCTTTGTGCTTGTTGCCCTCCGGCGAGTGGCGCTCGAAGCGCAAATCTGACCGTCCCGTCAGCCGTACGGCTGTCTCGATCACTTCGGCGATCTCGGTGCCCGCCGTATCGGCGTCTATCGCGGCAATCACCACAGCCGCTCCCGGCATCACCGCCGCGGCGCTGCGGATCAATTCTTTCTGTTTCGGTGTCATCCTGCCGCCGATCGAGGCATAGCGTGCCGCTTCGTCAGGAAATAGCGTGGCGTAGCTGAGCGCGTCGATTGCGCCCTCGGCAAGCACCAGCGTGCGGTCCTCGGTACGGATGTGACTTGTCCAGAGACCCTTCGTGCCGCCGGTCGCGAAGCCCGTGAAGGTTTGGCTCTTTAACTCGAAACCACAAAGGCCGTTTTCGTCGTCATGAGGGAATATCGCGTTGCCGCGAGCATCGATTTTTACGCGGCCGGCGAAACGGCGGCTTTCGAGGATCTCACGGGGGATCGCCCGCTCGTTTTCGAGGTAAGGATGAGACCTGGCGATCTGCATTCGCGCATAGGCGCGTTCGACCCGGATTCGATCCTTTGGAACTTTCTGCAGAGCAGGGTAGGGGGGAATGACTGGAGACACCATGCTCATCCATGGCCTGAGCTCTTTGCGAACCGTCCCAAGAGAACAGCCCAACCTGCGCTTTACGAAATCTATGATCGTGCCGTTATCGGCATCGTCGCGTACCGAGAAGAAGACGTAATGCGAGTCAGCATCACGCTTGATAATGATTTTGTCGCCGTCCGCGTGACGCATGACCGCCGATCCGGCCCAGGACTCCTTACGATCTAACATGTAGTTCTGGCTCGCCGCATAGCAGCGAAGGTCGATGCCTGTTTTGAAGCTTTCGAGCTCGGGATCAAACATAGCTCCCCTGTTTCCTGCTGCCCTTTTGTCCGGCCCTAGTCTTTAGCGGGTTCTGTCAGTTGTTCCAAGTAATTTCACGCGCGCCGCCACGCGCACCACAGGCATTGCTTCTCAAAATCAAATGCTGGACGGCCTGCTCGCTTCTGCCCACGTATATCGCAGCCCGCTTTACAGTCAGGAGCGCCGGCTGGATCGACGGCGCAGAAATCCGCTCGATCTCCGACCGGATCAGACCGGCGACTTCCTCGGCAATTGCTTTTGCCAGACCGTCGCGTTCCATCAAACCGTCCTCCCTAACCTCTCTCCCTCAACCCTCAACGGCGATGAGCCCTCCACTCCGCAGCCAGCGCGATTGCTTCGCGGCCCTTAATCACCTTCACTTCCTCGGGCCACACAAGATCACCATCACTCAAAACCCACGCCTCCAGACCGCCACCCTCCACCTCTTCGATCACGAACTCCGCGCCGCTCTCCCGATGGCACATCACGAAAAACCATTCGCTGCGTATCGGAGTTGCCCTCTTCACCATTTGCAGAACTTTTCCCTTTTTCTGTTCAGCCATACGAATTACCTCCTAACTCCGCTTCCCGAATACCGCCCGGTGCCAGTACGTGTGATACACCACCACGAACAGACGCTTGTCCATGTTCACGTAGTATTGGCGTAGCTGCTCTTTCCGCTCACTCCACGGCAAATCTTCAGGCGGCTTCCACGCCGCGAGCGTTGCCTGCGGATCGGGGCCAAGCTCAAGCGCGTCAATGCCCCGAGTTAGTGTCAGTAACAGCTCCAACCGCTCCGCCGTAATATTGATCACCTGGGATGTCGTAGTCATATAAGGCCCACTCTCAATTCGGCTGTCTCTTGCCGCCACCCAGTCGTCTCGCCACAAGCGGATTATTGTCCCTGTATGGCTCCATCCAGCCGATCAAATCCAAATAGGCCGTCACCGCTGTCTTCTCCAGCGCATCGCAATCGTCTTCCAATACGTCTTGTTCCGCGCTCACGAACCGAGCTGTCTTCAGATCCTCGGCTACTTCGAAAAGGATTCCCAGAGCATGCCGTAGATGCCTTGGCTGAAGACAGAGCACCCATTCAGAGCGTTTGTACGGTATTTCCATTTCAGACTCCTATGGCCTTGCATTCCACGGTCGTCGTAACCCTGTTGCTATTCCTGTCAGACTAGTCGGTCGCTGGCATCAATCTAAAATGCCGCTTCCTCCAGCGCCAAACACTTCCCTCTTCCCAAGTCACCCTTTCGGATAGATCAATCGGAAGTGCATGCCGAGGCCTTCGATATGCTCGATAAAGAAATGAGAACCATTTCGGCGGTTCCAATCCATAAGAGCCCTCGCCTTTCCGTCGTACTACCGGGCCGGAGTTCATGGGCTGACTTTGCCCCCCGGCCCCGGAATTGGCCGTCCGCACGAAATGGGCGGCCCTTTTGGTTCGCCGGGCTGTCGAGAGCTGCTAATTGTTCCTACGCTTACAGTGCGCTGACGGCGACCAAACGCCCAGCCCAAGGCGAAGATGATTAAAGCACCTGCCGCAAGCAAGATGTTGTTGTTCATCGTCACCTTTCCGCGTGGTCAGCATGTTTACCTTGGCGCGTGACCGACTGCACGACGAGATCGAGCCGGTAGGGTTCAATGACCCGCACCCACCGCACGCTCGCAAAGCTTGCCTGGATGGAGTTGAACGCCTCTTCGATCGGGCGGCTGTGTGAGCTAACGGGAACAAGGAAGACGTCGTTGTCGGCCTTCAGATTGTCCGGTAAGCCCGGCGAGCGGCAGTCGTTTTGCATGTCCGAAACGACAACGGAAGTTCCGCTTAGGCCTTCGTTTGCAGCCCGCCGGATTGCGGCAAATACAGCGGTGCAATTGCCAGTGAGCTTCAGTCCGGAAAGCAGGTCAATCGCGGCGTTCAGCTTGCTGACGTCAGCTGCACGAGCTGCGGCTTGTGTTTCCTCGCACCGCTGCAACCGTTCCTTGTTGCGGGTGGTCACGATGAGATCAAGCTCGGTCGGTGCGGCGGGGCAACCGGTAGCGCCGGTTCCGGCGAGCGTTATCTTTACGGCGGGCGTGGCGGTGTAGGGTTTATCGAAGAACGGCGTCAGCGTGACTTCGATGGGCGTTTCCCCTCTGTACCCTCCTAGCCGCTCGGTCAGGTTCTTCAACACCTGGCGGGTTTCTCCCAGCCGTACTGAAGTGCTTACATCCACGTAGATGTGCAGGCTTGCCGCGCGAGCAATTCCCGATGATCCGAAAAGAAGGGCCAAAACAATCAACACAGGCGTGATGCGTACCTGGCTGACTTCCCGGAGATGGTCGAGTGCCGCGAGGAGAACGCGCCGGTCTTCAATATCTGAGGTTAGGCGGCGGGACCAAAACAGGAGATCGACCCCCGCCGCACAGAGTCCGGACCCTAGCGCCGAGAGCCCCATGATCGACGACGTGCACAGCAGGAAGAGAACGTTTCCGTCCCACTGGCTACGGATGATGATGAATGCCACGACGTTAGCGGCCAGGCAAAGCAGCCCGGCGATTATCATGCCGCGATGGAGGCGTTGCTTCTGTATGCCGGGTTTCGTGTCGACGTTGCGTCTTATCCATGCGCTCGCGGCCGGTGCGCACATCAGTCCGAGCAGGATCGTTACGCCGACGCCGATCAAAACCGCTATCGGTCTCGGTGCGTTGATGAAGGCGATTGCCAGCAAACTCGCCCAGAATACTTCGATCATCGGGAAGGCCCACTTTCCGGCCCTGTAGCGTTTTCCTTCTTGGATCTGGTCGTCCAGTTCATGCTCCGCCTCGTTTTCCGCTACCTCGCCTTGCCAGCGACCGAGTTGTTCCCGGAAATCAGCGAGCTTGCCTTGCAACTTCACGTTTTCGTGCGTCTGCTGGATTTCCAACCACGCCAGGTTGTTCTTTGCGACCGCAGCGGCTTCACGCGGGTCTTTTGTGTGGTGGAGTTCGTTTTCCCGCCGCCGGCATTCGCGCAAGACGGTCCTTTTCTTTGTCATGGGTTCCCCTTTTTATTTCCCTAACGCTCACTCGTCACTTTTGAAGGCTTCCTTGATTGCGAGCCATACTTTGGCCGTGGCCCGCAGAACGCCCGGAGCCCCGCCCTTGAACTGTTTCCATTTCCAATGTCCAGCGACGGCCAAGGCGGGCGCGGCAGCGCTGAGGATCGACAGCGCGGCCAACACCAGATAGGCCGCCTCAGCGCGTCCCGTCATCGTGCGGGCAAGCATCCGCAGCGTGTCCGGCCTTGTGTAGAGCTTCGCCGCCAGAAATCCGCTCGCTGTTATTCCGGTCAGCCACGCGAAGCACAGCCGCCAGCGATAGCACCCAGCGCATAAGGCCGCGACTGTTTCGGCGACGTCGCCCCTAAAGGGAGTGCTCGCAACCGGCACCGGCCCCGCGGAGCTTCCAAGTTCGCTCTTCAGCGCTTCGTTCTCGGCGATGAAGCCCTCAAGCGTTTTGTTCTTGCGCTCCATCTCTGTTCGCAACTGGGCGACTTTCGCTTCCAATTCAGCCGCTACCTTTGCTGATTCAGCCACCGTCTTTTCGATCAGGGCCTTCACTTCTCTTTGTTCCGCTTCGGTCATTCTGCGTTGCCTCCGCTGGTGGAGCGGTGCCGGTGGTAGGCATCTATGCCGCCCTTATCCTTCAGATCCGGGCAATCAAACCAGGGACGCGCCCAGATTTGCAGCGCGTGCCTTGAGCGCCCTGGGGCAATCATGATCGCTGCGTTGCCGCACCCGTTCGGGCCAGGCGGCAGGGCCATAATTTCCTGTGGGAACATGACCGGGCGACCTTGTTCTTGGAAACTCCAGCTTTCCTGCATGTGCCCGCCCCGTCCGGGACCATAGGAAACGTGCGGAATGACCTCGGTGTAGTTGCCGATTTGCGAACTGATAAACTCAGCCGATGCCAGGTCACGTGGGCGCAGATGGATTTGCAAATCGCTCCCGCTAAGCTGATTCATCCACGCCGGACCATAGATTGCCGAAGCTTGATGGATATTTTGATACCAGACGCTCAATTGAACGCCGCGCTTTCGGCTCTCCGCGAAAGCCCGCTGCAACATGGGCATATAACCGAGCAGAGCCGCCTCATCTATCGTCAGCAAGACGGTATGCCGGCCGCGGCCAGTCTTGCCGAGACCCATCAGCGCAGCGCCCGTGCAAAGCGTCAGAAACGCCTTGTGGCTTTCGAGCTTGTTGACCGGGAGCAGGAAGAACACAGCAAGCGGGCGCGCACCGTTCTTGAGGTCATCCCAGGAAAACGATGATGTACGCAACACGCGCTCGATGGCTTCGTCACCCAGCCACGAAAGCTCGCTGAGGGCAGTTTCGACGATCGAGAGCAGGGTCTTATTCATCTCGGCGCCTGGCGCGGCCCAACGTTTCAACGGCGTAGCGATGAAGCGCGGGAGGCCCGGCTTCGTGATGATCGAGCGGGCATAAGTGAAGACATCGCCCAGCTTGTGGAACACCTCGCAGAGATTTTGCTCCGAGGCGTGAGAGTAGAGTTTCACGCAGGCGATGAGCATCGTTTTGAGATTCCCGCCGCTCAGCTTGAAGAATGGATCACCCCCGGTTCCTTTTTCTTCCGCCTTCAGCAATTGACCAAGTTCACCGCAGTCGCCCGCGAAGCTTTCACTTTGTGGGTCGAGCGCATCCATTGGGTTTATGCAGCGGCTTTGCTTCACCAAAGCCCCGAGTTCGGGTGGGAATCCCTCGGCAAACGGTATCACCGGAATTAAACGCACCCCGCGGCGCTGCAATTCCGGCGCTGTGGTCATGAACAGTTGGCCGCTCGGGTCCACAGTCCCGGACGAGCCTCCAAATTCCATCAGTGCTGGTATCTGAAAACTCACACCTTTGCCCAAGCCAGACGGGCCGATGCCGATGATTGAGGATTCCGCATCCGGCCCTGCGTACCGGAGTGGCTCTCCGGTCTCCCAGCACGCGCCGGCGCGGATACCTTCGCCTTCATTCGGGCCGAGCAGCCCCGTTGCCTTCAAATCGGCGGCGGTCCAGCTGAGGCCTTGGCTCCCATGTACCCCTGAGGCCTCGGGCGCCGTGATCGGCTCCGGCGGCTTGTCAAATGCCCACGTCAAAAGGAGAACGAGCACTACGAACATTGCCAACGGGACGAACGGCAGCAGCAGCCATTGCCAGAGGCTCATGCGGGCACCTTCCTTTCTGGTCCTTCTGTGACTCACAGCCATCCGTTCACCTTCAGGAAATTGCGCTCGCTCTCGGACGTGCAACCGCTTGCCAGGGTCTGCTTGATCATGATGGCAAGGCCGGGAGAACCACTTGCAGCCTTAAGGAGGACAGAGCCAATAATCGACTCCAGCCTTTGGGTCTCGCGCTTCTGCCTTTTCGCCACTTTCATTTGTTCCTGCGCTAGGGCTTCGCGGATGGAGCGTTCCTTCTGTTTCAGAAACTCGATCCTGTCTCGGTTCATTTAATGCAGCTCGCTTTCAATCCTGCTTAGCGGACGTGGGTTTTACGTCCCGCGTGTAAACAACAAACGTGGAAACTTCGCGATATCCCAGGCGCAGGTATACAGGCAGGCCCGCTTGGGTGGCGCTCAAAGTGCTTCGCGTGAGCCCCGTTGTCTGATGCATTTGATCCAAGGCATAGCGGATAGTCCGGGCCGCAAAACCCCGCCGCTGATGCGCTGGATGCGTCGCCACGCAAAGGGCATGTAGAGCCCCATTCAGCGCCATTACCGCCGCCGCCGTGATGGGCCTACCGTCGTCGATATAACCCACGTAACCGGCTAGTCCGTCATTGCTCCAGACCTGGGGGAGTCCCAGAGCTTCACGCTCGAACTCAATCGGGAGGCCATTGCCGGCGGCATTGACATCGGCAAAATCTCGGCGAGTCTGCTCATCCGACACACGCCGCCAGTCGATACTGACATCGAGACGGCGGGTTGCCGGCACCAACTCGTCGGCGGCCATGCCTGTTATGGTGGTGGAAGGGACGAGGCCTGCCGCAGCGATCTGATCATCAGCAGCCGCGCGAAGCGCATCTGGTATCCAATCCCGGCAGACGATAAATGTCGGCGGCCTATTCTTGCTCCTGATGTAGGCGGCCAGTGCTCGGCTGCGGAGTTCTAGGTCGCGTTCATCTGTGATGGGGTTCGCCAGAAAGATTGCGTTGCTGATCGGTACGGGCGTGTTGCGCCATGCGGCAATCAGTCCCTGGAAAACGGCAAGTTCCGCTCCTGGAAACCCGTAACACAGGCGGGAAGCCGCCTCAATAAACTGCCGGTTCGCTTCGTGGATCATCCTACGGTCTGTCTTCTGCACGGGCGATTCGCGAGCCAGGGTCTGCTTGAGCATGGCGGCAGGGCCGGGAGAATTACTCGAAGCCTTAAGGAGGACAGAGCCAATAATCGACTCCAGCCTTGCGGACTCCCGGTTCTGCCGTTTCGCCAGCGTCATTTGTTCCTGCGCCAGGGCTTCGCGGATGGAGTGTTCTTTTTCTTTCAGGAAGAGGATGTGATCTTTGCTCATATGCCAGCCCCGCACGGGCCCCCGTAAGACGTCCTCCTACGCGCTGCCATCCATCCACTCGGCGCTCAGCGGCACGCGCGTGTACTTGCGCAGGAGCTCCCGCACGTTCGGGTCTTGCAATATCTGTTCGAGCGTTTGCTGCGCTCGAAGCTGGATCTCCGCCCGCTGCTGGCTGGTCATCGTCCGCCTAACTCTCCGGACCCGTTCAAAGCTGATTGCACGGATGGAAAAATGCCGTCCAGCCGGGTAAGCGCCAGGAGGCGCTGGATGAAACCGGGCGTATTGGCAAGAAGTACCTGCGCGCCGTGCGATCGCGCAGCGCGATATGCACTCGCGAGGACACCGATGCCCGCGGCGTCCAGTCTGACGACTCCGCCAAGGTCCATCACCAACGTTGCAAGACCCGGCTGCGCACAATGCTGAACCATCTTCCAAACAGCGCCCGCGGAATCCTCACCGCGCACAAAATTTCCAGAGACGGTCAGATGCGTAACCAAGTCGGAAACCAACGTTTTAACAATCGTCGTTCTCTCCATATATTTCCGGCTCGCTAGCGTCTCCTTGTGACTTCGGACATGCGGCTCCCACAAACGCAAGTGGGGGTTCCCTCATCGAGCCACATCCGTGTCGTCCAGCATGAGTAACCGTGGCTCGCCCGGTCGCAAACAACTTTGATGAGGCGCGTACCTTGTTTTTTGTGCGCTTGCGATGCGTCCAGGCTAGCGTGCGGGTAGGGCCCGAGTTCCGTGGAGAGTGCGTTTAAACGCGCTCTCAATTCCGGTCCGGCATAGGTGGATCGCATCGGACCGTGGAGGCCCACTGTGATGGCCATCTTGCGAAACGGACCGCGATGGCCGCTAACACAATCGTCGGCCGCGTGGATTAGCTCGTGCACAAGAACCGGGAGTACCGAAAAGGCCTTGTCCAGTTCTGGCGAAACGAAAATTTCGGAAGTTCCATCCTTACTCGCTCTTTGAGCGAAACATTGCCCGATGGCATGGCTCCGGCCTGTTGTGCCGGACTGGCGGCCCAAAGGCCAGCCGCAAGCAATCCGAAAGGAGTCAGGAAGTACGATTCCTCTTTCCTCAAACAACGGCCTCAACAGCGCGGCGGCGGCTACCAACCATTCCTCGCGGGTTGCAATTCGGGTCATGTAATGCATCGCAATCACTGACGGCTTGACGAACCGGCCGAGTCCCCTTTGTCACTCGGTGTGATAAAGACAAACCAACACGGCGCAAATTGACACTTGAAAGTTAGTTCCGAATATCGTTCTGTATAGGGATGCAGTCTGCACCCGAAGCAGTTTCGCGCGGACCGCCGGTCAACACTTACGTGGTTGACGGACAATCCTTCTATAACATTCACCAGGCTGCGAAAATCATTGGCACTATCACTGACCGCACTCTCCGCAAATGGGCCAAGGCGGGTCGCACGCCGTTTGGATACGAAATCACAACCCGGTGCGTCCCGATGGTGTACCGTGCCAGGAGCTTTCGACACGACGCCAAGGTGCATAGAGGACGCCGTCGACTCATCGCAGCTGCCGAAGTTGAGGTCTTGAAGAAGATTCTGAACGATGACCCAATCCGCCCTGGCATCCTCTCTCACGAGCAGATGCTCAGGCTGGAAGGCGCCGCCCGACGTTACCGCTCGCTGCACCATTGAGAATTTCTACTTGCTCCGTTCCGACGGTAGCAAAGGCATTCATTTTGAGCATGTACAAATGTGCAAGAATGCGCAGATGGCGGTGGCTAGCCACATCCTAGTTCGTATCATCTGGATAGCTATTCCCGCTGCTCAGGGGAGTTAGATGAACAAGGAGGACCTTTGGACCTAAATATCGTGCGGCGCGTTGCCCAGTTGCACTACAACGAACATCGTACAGCCCAGGAAATTTCGAGGCTCCTAAAAATAGACCGCCGACAGGTTCCATTAGCTCTAGAGGAGGCGGCCCGCCTGGGTGTGGTGCGGATTTACGTTGAAGGCACTCCAAGGGCAAGCGATCCGCTCGAAGAAGCCTTGAAAAGCAGATTCGTTCATCTCAAACGCGTAATAATCATCCCCGGTGAGCAGATCGTTACTCTAACTCAGTATCGGGAGTTTCTCACACGGGCAGCTGAACATGCCAGCCGTTATTTTGACGAATTGATCGATGACCATCTCGGAAAGGTCTACGAACCCAAGAAGGAGTTACTTCATGTGGGAATTTCTGGTGGCGAAACGCTGCTGGAATTCGCGAATGCGCTACCCGATACGCCTCGCAGAAATATAGTTATCCATTCAATGGCCTATATTGGCAGAGCCTTATTGCCCCAATGGTCCGCACATGTTGATCCTCTCGTAAACGCGACCATCTTGTGGTCGCGCAGCGGGCGTCTGGAAGGCCGTTGTTGCTACGCAACCGTGCCACCGTATAATCTGGGGCTGAACGATTCGCTCGGGACCCTTGCAACAAAGCTTAACGCGGTCGCTGGCATCGAACCCGTAATACGCGCTCTAGAATTCATGAACAAGATCGACATCGCCATCGCGAGCCTCGCGGCGGTGCCTCCCGGAGAAATCAAGGCTAGTACCGCCGCATCGCCGATAGAGGAGCGTCGGCTGAAAGGTCTTACGATCTCATGCCTTTTCGATCCGACGAGCCTCCTGGGTGCGCAGTTCAACTTGCGTGAGAGCCTTCCGGCAGACGACAAGCCAAGTGGCGACTTCTGTTATCACTTGATCGACGCGAAAGGTGAAAGCAAGGACTGGTGGCGATTCTTCTTATCTGCGGGTCACTATACCGAGAAGTCCGGCGTGGCATTTTACAAACAGATGGTCGGTCGGAAGAAAACGGTCATGGTCATCGGAGGCGCGTACAAGATTCAGGTGATCAAAGCGGCCTTGAGAGGTCAACTGTTTAACGTATGGATTACCGACGAGGCAAGTGCCCGACAGATTTTGAAAGAATGCTCTCTCCCAAAAGGCGCCGAGCGTTAGTCTTTTGATACCGACGAAACTTCTGTGCCCTGCTTGGTGTGGGACACCTAAATCTGTTGATATGCCGAACCCACTCTCGCTCATCAGCTGCCCGAGCTCGCTCCGCGTCAATGGTGGCTACGATTCCTGGCATTCCCCTCTAGTCTGGACGCGGGAAAAGATTAATGCGAGGTCTGGGAACAGCCTAAAGCCGGACGTGCGCAGTGGAGTACGAAATCGCGCTGGGCATGCGCGATTTTTGTTCAAGCAGAAAAATGCGGCACAGATCGTTGCTTTTTGCTTCGCAAAAAGGCAGACGATCTTTCACATTTTCTGCTTGCTCCTCGCAGCCGCCGTCTTTCTGGCAGTTCCCATACCTGCCGCAATCCCGCGCGCAGGCACACATGAGAAAGGAAAATACAATGAGCAAGTCACCATCACATCGGGCCTACGTTGTCAGCACGCCCAAGAAACCCGGCGAGAAGGGTTTCTGGCGTGAGGTCGGAACCGTTTGGCCGCATTCGAAAGGCGGTGGCTTCGATGTCGTCCTCCACGAGGGCGTCGCAGTCTACGGCCGCATCGTCTGTACCGAACCGAAAGCCAAAGAGACGGAGGAGCAGGAATGAGGCTCTTGAAAATCTGCCTCACCAGTGCCTCAGCCGGCGCGATCATCGCATTGGCTCTGAACTAGCTCCCGTAAGGCAGTGCCGCCCGCTGAGGCTTCGGTTTCGGCGGGCGGTTTTTCTTCGAGTAGCGGATCGCCGATACCTCCAAGGTTGTCCTATGCAAGCGAGACCCTCTGCCGAGCGTCTCGCTTTTTTCCTTCCTGCTGCCCCGCGCGAACTGACCCGCCAAACGCGTCTGGCGGATCTCCGCCGGGACCTTGCGGTACGTTCGCCTGCCTCTGCCGCTTTCCTCCGTGATCTTCGAGGCGCGCGACATCTGCCCTGTTTCGCGCCCGTATCGTTTCACAAGCGGAACACCGCGACGCCTTGTTGCATCGTAGATGATTCTTCGATTCAGTCCGCCGTCATGAAAACCAGAAGAACATGTATAGAGAACCGGACAAGCTATGTGTTGTTTAACCGCGCATCCTCTCGGATGCCCGGTAAAACAACACGCTTGCCAGGGGGCTTTGCCCCCGTGGACCCCCACCAGAGACGGGCACGCCCTTCGTCTGGACTCTTCCCAATAACGGTGCGGCGCGGAGGAGTCGCATGAGCGCTAATCCCCGCCGCGAGCCGCCGTCGCAGCCTTCCCCCGGATCGTTCGATCCTGGCGAAGGACTCGCTGCGCCGCCGAAGAAGAAGCGGCGCGGCAGCGAGAAGCGCCAGCGGGAAAAGCTGATCGGCATTCGCTGCAAAGACAGCGAAGCCGAGCTTATCGAGGCCAACGCCGCCGCCGTTGGCCTCTGCGCAAGCGCTTTTCTCCGGATGCTCGGCACCGGGCAGCCGCGCCGGCAAGAGCGGCGCCGCCCCTTGCCCGAGTTGCTGCCCTTCACGCAGGCTATGGGGCGGTTGGGCATATATGCCAGCAATGCCTATCAGCTCTTAAAGCTTGCCAATCGCGGCGAGATCGTCAGCGCTGATGAGTTGCGCGAGACCGCGGAAAACCTGCGCCAGGCGACGGACGAGCTCCGCAAGATCATCCGGGAGTATTCGGAATGATCGTCAACGGAAGTTCCAACCGTTGCGTTGGATGGTGGGCGCAACATTTGGAATCCGAAGTTAACGAGAATGTTCGCATCGTTGAGTCCTACGGGCTTCAATCCGAAAACATTCATGGCATGCTTGAGGAACTGACAGACCTCGCGCGCGGGACCAGATGCAGGAACCCGTTTTATCAGATCAACATGAACCCGGCACCCGGCGAGCGCCTGACCGAACAGGATTGGGACCGCGCCCGGCAGATCGCCGAGAAGGTGCACGCGCTTGAGGGTCAACCGTATTTCATGGTGATGCACACGAAGCACGGCGAAGAGCATCCGCATTTCATTTACAGCCGGATCGACCTTGAGAATATGCGGGCGATTCCCGACAGCCACGACGCCCGAAAGAACCACACAATCGCCCGCGAAATCGAGCGAAATTTGGGATTGCAAAAGGTCATCGGGCCTTACGACCGCGAGCCGGAGACGCCGCGCCCGGAACGCGCCCCCAAAAGATGGGAGATGTACCGCGGCATGACGACCGGCCTCGATCCGCGCGACATTACTGCCGAGGTCACCGAGCTCTTTCAGCAGAGCGATAACGGCCAGGCCTTCAAGGCGGCGCTGGAGGAACACGGTTATGAACTCGTCACCGGCCAGCGTGGCTTGTTGATCCTCGACCACGCCGGAAAGGAACACAGCCTTGTCCGGCGGATCGAAGGCGTGAATACGAAGGAGCTGAACGCCTTCATGCTCGACGTAGACCGTCAAGCTTTGCCCACGGTTGAGCAGGCGAGGGCGGCGCAGCAGGAAAGAAAAATCGTTGAGCTTGAAGTTGACCGCGCGACCGTGAAGCGGGAGATCGAGTGGGAAGAGGCGTTAGCCAAATCGGCGATTGAGAAAGAGAAGGTCGAAAAGCGATTCATCGAGCCCGAGGCGCGCCAACAAGAAGCTGCCCCTTCCCAGCAGCAGCCGCAGCCCCAACCTGCCGCTCCGGAGAACCTCAAAGGTGTGGCAGCGGAAATCCGGGATGCCATGCAGCGAAGCGATAATGTGCAGGCTTTCGCAGCCGCGCTTCAGGAGAAGGGCCTCCATCTTTCCGCCGTCACGGAACAGGAGGCGAGGCAGAGCCACATCTCGGCCGCCTATCCGAAGGCGATCGGGAATTTCGTGCCGGAGTACAGTGCCGGCCAGATCCTGGTGGTGACCGGACGCGGCCAGGTGTACCCGTTGAACCGGCGCACGACCGGCAAGAACCGCGATGAGATCGAGGCGTTTCTAGCTCCGCTCGACCGCGACCAGTTGCAGGGCATTGAGGCCACGAAACAGCAGATCGTAAACGAGAAGCACTGGTCCGTTTATACCCCGGCATCGCCCGGTTCCATTGAAGTAAGTCCGCGGGCGCATTTCCATGCTGCCGCGTATGTGGTCTCGCAGCCAGAACCGGCACCAGAGGTGCCCGAAAATCTAAAGGGTCCGGCGCGCGAAATTTGGCAGGCCCGGCACAATAGCCATAACGCAGAGACGTTCGCGGCCGAACTGGTCGACCGCGGCATGACGCTAGCGCGGGTCACCAAGGATGAGGCGCGCGCGAGCGAAATCGATCATGCCGTGGCCCGGCAACAAGGCCGTTATGAACCCGTGCTGCGCGAAGGCCAGTATGTGGCCGTGACCGAACACGGCGAGGTATGGACTCTGAACGAGCGCACAACGGGCAATAAGGCGAAGGACCTGCATAAATTCATGGCGAAGCTCGACCCGAGCACCGTCCAGAGCCTCGGCGCCGTCAAGCAGCTTGTGCAGGCCCGCGCCGAAGTCCGGGAGATCGAGCGGCAAGCTTTCCGCGATCTTATTGGCGTTGGGCTCTTGAAGCGGGACAGCGATGTGCGCCTTCCCAAGGATCAAATCGGCCACGAGCCTTCTGCAGACCCGCTTACCGGCGTTGCGGCGGCGGCCGGTGGAAAGGCATTGCAAACTCTTGCCAACATCGCTGAAAACGCAATCCAAGCGCTTGGCGACATGTTCGGCGCAACTGAGATGACGCCAGAGCGGATTCAGGCAGCCATCGAAGCACAGGCGCAAGCCAGCGAGAAAGCCGAAGACATCGACCTGGCGCGATTCCGCGAGGACTCCTATTACCGGCACGAATGCGAAGCCCGCGCCCGTCAGAAACTCGAAGAGGAAAAGCGGCAATATGAGCAACAGCGGGAGCGTGACCGCGACCTGGAACGATGACCGCCTGCCGGACGGTCCCCGTCCGTCAGGCTGACACCACGAAGGGCAGTAAGGAGAATGATAACGGCGCGACCAGCCAGCCGGTAACTGCGGCAGTGGCCCCCGAGCAGCCATCCGCAGCCCGCAGCTCGCGCGGTTTCGCCGCGGCGATCAAGGGGCTCTTCCGGGAAGTGAAGCAGGTTCTAACCGCCAGCATCCATCGCGCCCCCGAACCGAAGAAGCGAACCCGCCGGGGCAGGAGGGAAGCACGGAGCGGGTTTAGGCTGGCGGCCTGCATTCTAAGCCGGGTTGTGCGTTCGATCTTTCATCCCGGTAGCTTACCCCCGCCTTGTGATCCTGACGACGCCCTGCACCAATTGCATTGGAACAACCAGGCCGGCTTGCATGAGACGGGCGGTTTTCATAGTGGCGCCAGTCCTCCATCAAATGATCTTTCCCCGTCTCCGTGACCGTGCTAGTCGATTCCCATGCTTGATCCAAAGAAGCCGATGACCCATGTTGTCTGGGCGCAGCACTACCAGGGCACGCGGTTCCGCGAGTGGGTAGAGATTGGAAAGGCCCGCGTCGAGATCGACGGCGACGGCAAGACCGTCGTTCATTCCTTCACGAACCGCATCCCCAGGGGCGATAACGGGTACACCGGCATTTTCCCGATTGGGATCAGGCCTCCAGATCCGCAACCTCAACCGAGGCGTCCGCAAGCCATGGACGGAGGGGAAGAGGACGCGATTTAGCACTTGGGGCTTCGCGTCACATCGACCGAACGCTCGTCCTAGCCTCCGTATGACCGCACGGTCGTCGGCCTTGTCGAATTACTGTTGGCAGGAGGGGCGAGCCAGGGGGGCCGACGTGCCACACAGGAGGAACGGTTCTGACCGCGGGCGGCGCCAGTCGAAAAACTTGAAGCGAGCCACTGGCCTTGGCGGTGTTCCTTAAGCAATTGCTTGGTCGAAGCCATCCGAGTCACAAGGGCGTTTTTCGTTACTAATCGGTACCCCGAACCCCATTGCGTCCGAGAAGAGCTGCAGATCGGCCAAATCTATAGGTATCCACCAAGCATGCCGCACTGGTATTCTTTCAGAAGCCGTCGACGCTAGACGAGTACTTGCGGCTTGGGTCCATCGTGCGGAACCTTCTTCCGAAGAGAGCAGGAGCAGCGTGAATTCCGACGGAACGATTTCAGGTCTCGCTTTCCGGGAGCACAACGGCCGATTTTCTGCTCAGAGCCATTGTCGATTCCTCGGAGGACGCGATCATCAGCAAGGACCTCGATGGCGTCATCACGAGCTGGAACAAGAGCGCCGAGCGGCTCTTCGGCTATACCGCCGAGGAAGCTATCGGCCAGACCGTGGCCGCGCTGCTGGTCCCCGATGACCGCCAGGAAGAAGAACCGGACATTCTCGCAAAACTCAGAAAGGGCGAGCGCGTGGACCACTTCGAAACGCTGCGTCGGTGCAAGGATGGTTCCCTTATCGACATCTCACTCACTATTTCCCCCGTAAAGGATCATCAGGGTCGTATTATCGGCGCATCGAAGGTCGCCCGCGACATCACTCAGCGGAAAAAGTCAGAGAAGCGTTTGCTTGAACAAGCCTACTTGCTCGACTTGAGCAGCGATGCCATTCTTGTGCGTGACGCACAAGACCGCATCGTTGATTGGAATAAAGCCGCGGAGAGGATGTACGGCTTCACTCGCGAGGAGGCCCTGGGCAAGATTTCTCACGAACTTCTGCGCACGGAATTCCCAGAGCCGTTGCCGGCAATTCGAGAGATACTTCTGCGGGACGGTCGTTGGTCGGGAGAACTCAGTCACCTACGTCGCGCTGGGTCCCGAATCATCACGCTTTCGCGCTGGGTTGCGGAGCGCGACCAAAAAAGCGATCTGATCCGTATATTGGAATCGAACAACGACATTACCGAGCGCGTGCGTGTGCAGGAAGAATTGCGGCGCGCCAATCAGGATCTTGAGCAATTCGCGTTTTCGGCCAGCCATGACCTTCAGGAGCCGATTCGCAGCATCAAACTCTACAGCGAACTTCTCGCGTGCGAATTCGGCGACAATCTCCATCCGGACGCAAGGAGATACTTGGAGTATCTCCGTTCGGGAGCCACGCGGATGGAGACGCTAGTCCGCGATCTCCTCGCCTACACCCGCGCCGGGCTATCCGATGAGCCCGCCGAGATAACCGATGCAAACAAGGCCTTGCAGGCCGCCCTGTCGGCGTTGTCCGGCGCAACAACCGAAGCTCGTGTCCGTATCACATCGGACCCTCTGCCCACGGTTCAGGTCCGCGCGACCCATTTAGAACAGCTCTTTCAAAACCTCATTAGTAACGCGATAAAGTACAGGAGTCCGGACCGCGCCCCCGAAGTCCATATCGGGGCGAAGCGGCAAAAACTTCAATGGGACTTCACCGTCAGCGATAACGGCATTGGCATCGAGCCGGAGTACAAGGAAAACATCTTTGGCCTATTCAAACGCCTCCACACCAGCGAAGAATATTCCGGGACCGGCATCGGACTGGCGATCTGTCAACGCATTATTGATAGGTATCACGGCCGGATCTGGGTCGAATCGGAAACCAGTAAAGGGTCTACGTTCCATTTCACCCTCCCTGTCTGAAGAGACGCTGTCGTCGGCGCGCCGGCAACTCCTGATCGTCGAGGATAATCCCTGGGATGTGCATCTCTTTCAGAGAGCGATCCAAGGAACGATCCTCCCCGTTTGACTTCCATGTCGTGAGGGGCGGCCAGCAGGCCACTTACCTCGGAAATCCGACCGTAACACGGGAGCAACTTTAGTATTGATAACAGATTTTATCGAGAGTAAGATGCGCCGATGAATCCGGCCAGAACACCCGTCAAATCGACCGCCAGAGGGCGGCTGCTGACGGCCGCCGAGTTCCAAGGTCTTAGTGAAGTTCCGCCGGAGGCCGAATGGTTCAGGAATATACGTAATCCCAGCACCAAGCGCGCCTATAAACATGCGATCAAGGACTTTATGTTATTTGCCGGCGTCAAGCAGCCGGAGGAATTCCGGGCCGTAACGCGCGCCCATGTGATCGCCTGGCGTGACGAACTTGGCGACAATCGCCGGAACCTGGGTGGTACAACGATCCGGCATCGGCTGGCAGCGCTGTCGTCGTTGTTTCAATATCTCTGCGACAAAAACGCCGTGGCCCATAATCCCGTCAAAGGTGTAAAGCGCCCAAAGAACGAAAGTGATGAAGGCAAAACCCCGGCTATAGCCGATCACCAAGCCCGCAAACTGCTTGTTGCCCCCGCCGAGAAGTCCCTCAAAGGCATTCGGGATCGCGCCATCCTTGCCACCCTGCTCTATCATGCGCTCCGACGTGAGGAATTGTGCAAGCTCCGCGTCAGGGACTTCAAGCACGAACGCCGCGGGGTGGTGCATCTGAAGGTGTCCGGCAAAGGCGAAAAGACGCGCTACGTCCCTCTCCACGGGGTGGCTGGCGATCTCATCGGCGAATACTTGACGAAAGCTGGGCATGGCACAGATGATGCCGGTGCGCTCTTTCGTCCACTCCGCAATAGCCGCGGCAGTGGACGGGAAAAGGCAATTACGCCCGATGGTGTGTACAAGCTTGTCCGGAAGTATTCATCGGCGTTGGGCTTCGAGATTGGCGCCCACGCGTTGCGCGCCACGGCGGCGACCAATGCTCTCGATCACAAAGCAGATATTGCCAAGGTCCAGGAGTGGCTGGGCCATGCGAACATCTCCACAACGCGAATTTACGACCACCGTAAGACCAGGCCGGAAGACAGCCCGACCTTTAAGGTCACGTATTAAGAGAGTGCCCCAAACTTTTCCCCTGCCGTTCCGTTTCGCGAGATTCTCTATATCGCGGCCAAGACCGCTTCGTTTCCTTCGCGGCGTTTTGTATTTGCTATCCCTTTCTACTTCGGTGCACTAAGCATCACATAGAAACCATCGCCACTCTTCATCCGGGATTTTCGAGTGTGACGGTCTGGGTACAAGCCGAACACCCAAAGCTGAGACAACAGTCTTGAGGAGCGCGGGTTTGCTAGCACGGAAGGCAAGAAATCAGCAGACGGCTTCGACCTATACTCCCGCAACCTTGAGATTGGAAGGCTACCCAAACAAATGCGCAAAAAGAAAAAAGTAGACATGGGTAAAACTCTTGCCTAGCGTTCGCCTAAGGCCGGTCGCTGATCGTGCCGTGAAAGGTAAGGCCATGCCGTTGAAAAACCTGTGGAGACGAATAAGAACCGGCTTCAGCGTGAGAATATTACGCAAGGCGTCACGTTCTGATGATCTAGACGGTTTCTGCCAGGCATTCGAACGAGAAAAACGTGTCATAGGCAGAGAGCATCTGAAAAACGCTTACGACCAAAGGCTGACCGTCTGGCCTGCGGACAAGCCTTCTCCAGAGTAACGGTAACATATTGTTCCACCGTTCTTAAGAGGTTAGACCCATCAAAGAAATCATCGTCGCTTTCATCGGCATGGTCGGAGCCATGATTACGCTTTGGGCCAGACGCAACGCTTCGGGCATCACTGCCACCGATGATTCGTATGCGCATACTCTTCTCGATTCATCGCTTGCGCTTCACCGACACGAAACTCGCTTCTTGCTCACAGCCGCTGACTCGTCTCGGCCTTCTCGTGAAAGAACGCCTTCACCCAACCTTGGATCTCGTCACGAATACGCCGGAAGGCATCGCGGCGTTCTTCTTCGGTGCCCTGAACCGCCGCCGGGTCCTGTAAGCTCCAGTGAATTCGGCGGCCGCCGCCGGGAAAGACCGGACAATTGTCCCGCGCGTTATCGCAAACGGTCACAATGTAATCGAAGGATTGTCCGGCAAACTCCTCGACCGATTTGGAGCGGTTTTTCGAGATGTCTATACCGATCTCGCGCATCACATCGATCGCCTCCGGCCGGACATGGCTCGGCTTGGTGCCGGCGCTGAAGACTTCGTAATCGCCGCCGCCTTCCTCACGAAACAAGCCCTCGCCCATCTGGCTGCGGGCGGAGTTGCCGGTGCAAAGCACAAGTATGCGTGTTTTTGTCATTGATGACCCTCCAGGGTGTCGGTTACTTCCACCAACGGTCATGGTTCGCGTCCAGGCTTGCCGAATCGGCGGCAATACAGAATCTGCCTCCAATCTGCTAAGCGGAATTCTCAATCTCCGTCCCCGGGAACCAGTGCCGTGTTCGATTGCAGAACGAACACACCGACAGCATCACCGGCACTTCGATCAACACCCCGACAACCGTGGCCAGTGCCGCTCCTGATCCGGGCCCGAAGAGCGCTATGGCGGTCGCGACCGCAAGCTCGAAGAAGTTGCTTGCGCCAATCAGAGCTCCAGGCGCGGCCACCGCGTGCCGCACTTTCAATAGCCGCATCAATCCGTATGCAAGTGACGAATTAAAGTAGACCTGTATCAGGATCGGGACCGCAATCAGCAGGACGTGGAGAGGTTTGCCGAGGATATTGTCCGCCTGGAATGCAAAGATCAGCACCAGTGTCGCCAGCAAAGCGATCATACTTACGGGCGCGAAACGGGGCAGAAGCCGCGTCTCGAACCAGTTCGGTCCGTGGGCGCGAATGAAGTAGGCCCGCAGCGCCGTTCCTGCCACCAGTGGAATGACGATGAAAATCGCGACGGCGTATAGCAACACTTGAAAAGGAACGTGAAGCGAGGAGGCCCCGTTCACCAGAAAGCGTACGATCGGAGCGAACAGCAGCAACATGATCAGGTCATTCACGGAAACCTGGACGAGCGTATAGGCCGGGTCTCCCTCAGTCAAATAGCTCCAGACGAAGACCATCGCCGTGCAGGGCGCCGCGGCAAGGATGATACAGCCGGCTATGTACTGATCCGCATCGGCTGATGGAATCCATGCCGCAAACACATAACGAAAGAACAGCCAGGCGATGAACGCCATCGAAAAGGGCTTCACCAGCCAGTTCACAAAGAGCGTTACGAACAGCCCACGGGGCTGCTGACCGACCCGCCGGATCGAGGCGAAATCGACCTTCATCATCATCGGAACGATCATCAACCAAATGAGAACCGCGATCGGCACGTTGATCTGGCTGCGCCCCCCGAACTCCATTCGCCGAAGCCCGTCGGCGGCACTCGGCACGACTTTCCCGAGCAGCACGCCGGCAATCATGCAGGCGCCCACCCAGACCGAAAGATATCGTTCAAAGTGGCCCAGACCACCCGCAGTTCGCGGTCGCGCCATCGCCGCCGTTCCTTCTGACATAGTGTCCTTTCCTAGCCGCAACAACCCGGTGCGCAACATGGCATTGGTTTCGTGGCCCGGATAAACGCACTCATGAATCTCCCCTCAACCTGGGGAGCGATCTCGTCCACATCCACACCTTGGCCGGAGAGGAAGGTTCGGGCATCGTTGATGTCGTACACGCGCGTCGGCTCGACATCGATTGCATCGAAGCCCGCGGTCGTCAGTTTGTGGACATAATCCCTCTCTTCGAGCGCGCCGGCGATACAACCGACCCAAAGCTCCATGTTCTTGCGTAGCTCAGCCGGAACCTGTCCACGAACGACGACATCGGAAACCGCAAACCGGCCACCCGGCCTCAGAACCCGGAATGCTTCTCGCAGCACGAGGTCCTTGTCCCCGGACAAATTAATCACGCAATTCGAAATGATGACATCGACAGAGGCGTCCGGCAGCGGAATGTTCTCCATCTCTCCGTTCAGAAACTCGACATTCTGCAGACCGCTTTTCCGCTTGTTCTCTTCGGCGAGGGACAACATCTCGTGGGTCATATCCAAACCATACGCTTTGCCGGTTGGGCCGACGCGACGGGCACTCAACAGAACATCGATTCCACCGCCCGAGCCGAGATCCAGCACGGTCTCCCCTGGATGCAACTCCGCCAGAGCGGTTGGATTGCCGCAGCCCAATGATGCCAAAATCGCTTCTTGAGGCAGTTCACCGGTCTGATCCGAACCGTACAGATTCGAAGTAATTGGATCAGCGCTGCCATCCCAGCACGCGCTCGCGCCGCAGCATGCAGAAGCCGCGCCGGCTATCACCCGCTGCGCGGCCTGCCCGTATTTTTCTCTGACCACTTCCTTGATGTTCGCAGCATTGGATTCCATATAATCTCCTTAGTCTTGGCTACCTTGTAATACTGATCAGCGCCTGTGGTTCAATCACTCGGTTTCGCGTACAACATTCAGCGTAAAGAAAGCTGAGGAGTTCCTGGAGAGATTCAATACTGACTGAATACCAAAGGAACGTGCCCTCCCGGCGCACGCCGATCAGACGCTGGTGACGCAGTTTGTCCAGGTGGTGTGAGAGTGTCGAGCCCGCAATGCCTGTTTCGGTCTGGATGTCACTGACGATCATCCCACCGGGATGGGCGGTTAGGAGCAAGCGCATGATCCGCAGCCGCGGTCCCGCGCCGATAGCGTTGAACATTTCCGCATACCGATTCACGTCTTCGCTCGATACGCCTGATTTCCTCACGCTTCGATGATACTAGAAATATAGATGGAGCACAAGAGCCTCAAACAAAATTGCCTTATGCAGCTCGGATCGGCTGAGGTCTGGTCGATGTTTTCACTTGATCCTTGGGGCGCTGGTGGCTCACAGCCCGGTCCGATCCGCAGTTACTCACTGCAGCGGCTGGCCGTTTGCCGTCAACTGTGTCAACAATGCTTGCGCCTTTTGCTGGACGGACGGCGGCAATTTCGCATACGACAGTTGTTCTGCAGACTCTTGTCCGGTCGATATGGCATACGCTATGAAGTCCTTGACGGCGATTTGCTCGTCCTTCCTCGTTCGATCTTTCGGCACCAGCAGGAATGTGAGCCCTGCTATGGGATAAGCGCTCTTGGCCGAAGCCGGGGGATCGACGATTGGGGAGCGGATATCGCGGACCAAGTCCGGCTCGAACGCTTCGATCGCAGCCGCCGTCGAGTTTGGCGTTGGATCGACGAATGCCCCCGCCCGGTTCTCGATCGCCGCAACCGGTATCGCATTCTCTTTTGCATAGTTGAGTTCGAGGTAGCCAACGGTGCCGGGCGATTGTTTTACGAGGTCAAGCACTCCCTTACTACCATCGGCCCCTAGTCCCATGGGCCATGTAACGGAGAGCCCATGCCCTGACTTCCAGTCCTTGCTGATTCTGCTGAGATATGTCGTTAAAATGTTCGTGGTACCGCTGCCATCCGAGCGATGGATGACAACCACAGCGGCTCTCGGCAACATGACTCCGGGGTTGTCTCTGACAATGGCCGGATCTTGCCAGCTGATAATGGTGCCGAGATAGATTCCCGCCAGGGTCGTTGGGCTAAGCCTGAGCGGCTTCGCTAGACCTGGCAAGTTATAGATAATGCATACGGGACCGGCTGTACCTGGCATCTGGATCGTCGGCGACAGATCCTTAATCTCATCGTCCGTCAGGGGCGCATCGCTGGCGGCAAACGCGAGCAAGCCCTTCTTAAACTCGTCGATGCCGCCGCCGCTCCCGATTGGACGATAGTTGATCAGCGCCCTCGGGTGGGCGCGCTGATAGCCACTGATCCAATTCGACATAAGGGGGGCGACGAAGGTGCTTCCCGCAGCGCCAATCGCGCTGGTGGGGGCCAGAGAATCGGAAGCGGCATCCGAACTGGAGGCCGAACCACACCCAACCGCATCAAGAAGAATGAGAATGGTGGTTACTGCTACTGTTGCGGCAATCGCGCGACGATTCGTTATCGGTAGCTTCGTTCCGGTCCCCTGCCCTTGCGGACTATAGGAATTCACGGATTCGAGCTTACTAGAAGGGTAGAATCGTGTCAACAAAGTTGTCGTTTCAAAATGATGAAAACGGCGATCAATCTTGAAACGCAGCAGCGCGCTATTTGCAAAGCTGAATCAGCACATCCGGTTTGATCGCGTTGGAGCGTGAGCAACACTCCGAGAAGAGAAACGAGATCAGATCCTGAAGCGCCTCCGTATTCGCGCTGTACCAAAGGAACTTTGCTTCACGGCTTACACTAACGAGTCCTTCGTGCTTCAATTTTTCCAGGTGGTGCGAGAGCGTTGACGGTGCAATGCGAAGCTCCGCAAGAATATCGCCCACGACCAAGCCCTTGGGATGGGCTGATAACAGGAGACGCATAATCTGCAATCGCTGTTCGGCGCCCATCGCGGCGAACATTTCGGCGTAACCTGCCATATCAGGGGTTTTGACGCTTCGCTTCACCACTCCACGATACCAATCGGTTTCCGGCTTAGCGAGCGCTTTGTTTACGCCTCAGGCGGAACACCTGATCGATCCGTACGGAAGCGGAAGCGGCGGCGGCTCCCTATCGGACTCTGGTCGCTTCCGCTTTGCGGATCGCCTAACCGTCGGCTGTTCCCACTGCCTAGCGTGCTCGACATCACGGGGTTTCCGAATCAGGTGCCCAAATCGAGTGCGTTCCGGGTTGGTGACTGGCCCATACCGTCCATATAGCTGTCCCGACGAAGAGCAGCGCAATCGCGACCCAGATCAAAATGTTCAAGCTCCTTCGCACGCGTGCCTCGTATACCCGAACCTACTGAATTCGATCCACGGCTTTAGCCACTCGACTCGCGACATCTCCAGGTAGCGGCGCATAGTGGAGCGGGACCGCAAACCTTTGACCGTCGGTGAGCACCCATCGCAGGAATCCGGTTATCGCTTGTCTTTTCGTACGATCTTCAATGGGCTCGGGCACCAGCAGCCAGGTGAAGCTCGCTATCGGATAGGCGTCCGCATCGGCCGCATTTGTGATCGAGGTGCGGAAGTCAGCCGGCATCTCAGTCGCGGTTGCAGCCGCGGCAGCGGTGATCCCTGCGCTGTCCGCCCGCGTGAACTTACCGGTAGAGTTTTGCACCAGCCCCGCCTGCACATGTCCTTCGACGGCATAGGTCACCTGCAAGTAGCCGATGCAGTAGGGTCGCTCCTTGATGAGTTGCTGTACGCCCTCATTAAACTGGGCACCAGCACCAACCGGAAATGCGACAGAAGTCCCTCGCCCGACCCGCTTGCTCCAATTGGGGCTTACCTTTGATAGGTAGTCCGTCCAAACGTAAGTCGTACCGCTGCCATCGGTGCGGTACACAACCGTCAACTCATGCGCGGGCAAATGGATATCGGGGTTTGCACGGATGAGTTCAGGATCGTTCCACCGGGTAATCGTTCCCAGATAGATCCCCGCGAGCGCGGCCGGCGTAAAGCGGACTTCTCGTGTTACGCCCGGAAGGTTGTACGAGGGAACAACACCGCCAAGCACCACGGGAATGTGGATTATTTTTTTCTGAGCCTGGCGGATCTGCAGATCGCTCAAAGGGCCGTCCGAAGCCCCGAAGTCAACTGTGCCAGCAAGCGTGCGCGAACTGCCCCGCCCCGATCCGATTGGGTCGTATGAGATTTGGACCTCAGGATGTACCTTCCGGTATTCGGTGCTCCACTTCGCTAAAATAGGGTAGATAAACGTAGATCCGGCGCTGAACAGGGTGATGGGCTTGTTATCCGCCGCGGCGATCATTGAGGCGAGCACCGGAATCAAAAGAAGCCTCCGATTCCTGCACACTTTCGTCACCTTCAACGGCCAACCCCTTTCTGTTTTGAATCAGCCCTTTAGCTCGCCGCCTATTTCATTCCGCCTCGTTTGTATTTTCGGCCTTGAGGCTGGCCTCAAGCCGTGGATCAGGGCGTCCAGCATACAGCAAACGACTGGCGATAGCGGCTACGCCAGCCACACACGCAGAAACAGCCATACGCCAATGAAAACCATCCCGAGCCAGCAAATACACAGCGCTGACCGCGAAAGCCATCTGCGTCAGGCCCAACACCAGGCGTATCCAACCCCACAACAAGCGATGATCACGTAAGTCCGGAACGCCCAGCGTACGTTTTGCCCGATAGGTCTCAAGTTCCGTCGAATGCCGCAACTTAATCGGGTGCAACATAAATTGTTACCCAGCGTCGGGGTGTTCCAACTCCACCCTTTGATTCTTGAAGTTGCCTTGAATGTGTCCGAGGGGACGAGACAAAGGCGGTCCTCCCTTCGACACTACGAGTATTCTAGAATTGTCTAAACGAATGCAACAGAATTTTGGTTACGATTTGGTTACAGCGCAGCGAAGAACACGCTTGCCGGCCCTGTTGACCGCAACGTGAAACCATCGCTTGCGCAGCCTTCGATTGGAAGGCCGATCTCGGTTCTTGAAAGGCGCGCTGTAGAAGACAGCTAGTAGTGCTTCGAGGTGCAATGATCCGGCATCATTCCAATTCGAGATGTTACCCAGGGTTTCCCGAATGGAGACATTGATGAAAATAGGCTGGTGACGGGGCGCCGTGCGCTTGCCTTGCAAGCATATGGGGGTCCTGTATATCAGCGGTGCAGCGCGCGCAAGTTTGATTCAACGCATTTTCAGGCACTCCCCGATCAACCCACGATAAGGGCGGGTCGTCTGGGCCGTGGGGAAAGATAGAGCGCTTCAGCAACGTCACGCCTCCGACGACCTATCGCACGGACTCGATCAGACGGATTTCCTGCTCCACTATGGACGGTGGCATGCGGCCAAGGTGCATCGACTCTGACGAGTTTTGGCCGTCAGTGAGAATCCATTTCAAGAAGGAGATGACGGCCGACCGCTTTTCGGAATCTTGATAGACGTCTGGTATAACAATCCAGGTGAAGCTCGCAATCGGGTAATCGTGGGGTCCGCTCGTATCTGTAATCGACGCTCGCAGATCAGCCCGTATCTCCGGGATCGCCGTTCGCGCTGCCGCCGTGACCGAGGCGGGAGATGGGGCAATCGACTGGCCTGACCGATTCTTGACGCGGCCAATCTGGAGATTCTGATCCTTCGCGGCCCACAACTCCGTGTAGCTGATGGAATTGGGAGTTTGTCTTACGAGTTTCGCGAGTTCCTCCTTAGTTTGACCGTAAACTACGGCGGGCCGCGCCGTAAGTAATCGCACACGGCCGACTGATCGCTGCCATTCCGTGTTCGTCTTAGAGAGAAAGTCGGTCCAGGCGTATGTGCTTCCATCTTCCATCGCATGACCGATGACAATGATGTCGGTGGCTGGGAGGTGAGACGAGGGGTTCAAGGCGACGATGGACGGATCGTTCCACTTCGTAATCTTCCCGAGGAAGATTGCGGCGACCGTGTCGGAAGAGAAATTGAGGGGTTGTTCAAGACCGGCAAGATTGTAGCAGGGCACGACCGCGGTAACGGCCGTTGCAATGTGGAGGAGTCTCACGCCCCGCGTTTCGTGCACGTGCTGCAGCTCCTCGTCAGTCATGGGCATATCGGTAAGCAAAAGATCGATGCTGCCTTGGATCGCCTCACTGATTGTTCTTGCTGACTTGATGGGTCCCTGACTGGTCGATAGCTGGGGCGGCCGCCTTCGGGTCTCATCGAACGCCGATGCGTGTGGAAGGGTCAACAGCGCCAGGAGGCTAAAAGGTAAAAGGCGCCCAAGGAAGGGACCGAGAAGTTGTCGGCTAAGATGGAGGGCCACAGGTTCTCCTGTTCATCTCCTGAGATGTGAAACGTCGGTTCGGGGTGGACGCCGGGGAACGAAATCTCATGTTGGTATCGCCGTGAACGTGACGTGCACCCGAATGCCTTGAGAACCTCCGTCATCGAGGCCAATCTCCAGGACTTGTTGCTCTGCCGATAGCAGTCGCCCGAAGACGAGTTGGGCGGCAGTCTCCGCGCGACAATGCCAATCTGCGCCGAGGTTCCGCTTCACCCAAGAGCGATATTCAGACTGACTCAGCCGGGTGTCGAATGAAAATGTTTTTCGGGCGGACCACGTGTTGATGGCCCAATCCGGATTTGCGGTGATCACCGAGCCGGCCGTAATCACTTCCTTCTCCAAGTCGCTCTCCAACAGAGCTCGTGAATCTCGATACCAAAAACCGCAGAAGGGCAGGAGGAGAACGAGAACAACACCGGCAACCGCTGACATGCGTCCGATAGGCAAGCGCCTCTCCGGCGCCCCACGATTGCGCGAAACGCGGCGGGGAAACCGCGGTGCTGTCATCAAACCGTCACCAAAATTCTGTTGCATTCGATTGGACACTTCTAGAATACTCATAATGTCGAAGGGAGAGAAAGCTTTTGGTTAAAATTGACAAGGCGTCGAATGTGACGAAACAGCCGTCACAATCTCTGATTCAGCGGCTGCTGCTGGCGGCCGTTGCTGTGGCGAGTTTGGCTGGCGTTGGCAGCGCGGCGTTGTCCGTAACCGGCGCCGGGGCGACATTCCCGTACCCGATGTACTCGAAGTGGTTCAACGAGTATCACAAGCTGCACGGGGATATTGAGTTCAACTATCAATCCATCGGCTCGGGCGGCGGGATTAAGCAGGTTACCGAAGGTACCGTCGATTTCGGCGCCAGCGACGGCCCCATGAATGACGAACAACTCCAGGCATTTAAGGCGAAGCGCGGCTGCGAAGCCCTCCACTTTCCAACCGTGCTCGGGGCGGACGTTCCCACATACAATATCCGGGGCGTAACGGTGGATCTAAACTTTACTCCGGAAGCGCTGGCCGGAATTTTCCTCGGGAAGATTACGAAGTGGAACGATCCCGAGATCGCCAAGGCCAACCCGAACGTCAAACTTCCGAATACCGATTTGATTGTTGTCCATCGCTCGGATGGCAGCGGCACAACCTATGTGTGGGTCGATTACCTCTCGAAAATCAGCCCGGAATGGAAGAGCAAAGTCGGCGTCGGCACTTCGGTTAACTGGCCGGTAGGACTGGGTGGCAAGGGGAATGAAGGCGTGTCGGGTCTGGTCAAGCAGACCGAGAATTCGGTCGGTTACGTCGAACTGGTCTATGCCATCCAGAACAAACTCCCCTATGGACAAGTGAAGAACCTGTCCGGCAATTTCGTCAAGGCGGAACTTGCCAGCGTGACGGCGGCCGCGGCCGGCGCGGCGGCCAATATGCCGGCGGATTTTCGGGTGTCGATCACCAACGCACCCGGCAAGAGCGCATACCCGATTTCGAGTTTCACCTGGCTGCTGGTGCCGAGTAAGATTTCAGATGCCTCGAAGAAGAAAGCCATTGTGGATTTCTTACATTGGATGGTGGGACCAGGACAGAAGTTCGCCGGCGACCTAGCCTACGCCGAACTTCCCAAACAAGTAGCCGCCCAGGAAGAGAAGGCGATCTCGAAAATTCAGTAGCGCGCGCCAATAGTGGCATTGCTATGACAACTGCATCAGCCGTTAATAAGAGTGCCTTGCCCCCCGGCAGAGCGCAAGCCTTTCTGAAACGGCTCCAGGCCGGTGAGGAACTCGCGCACGCGATGGCAGGCACGGCCGCCGGGGCAATTTTCGTGATCACCGCTCTGGTCCTTTACGAGCTAATCACTCAATCGACTCTCGCTCGGCAAAAGTTCGGCTGGCACTTTCTCTTCAGTTCGACTTGGAACCCCGTCACGGGAGATTTCGGAGCTCTACCCTTCATCTACGGCACCGTGGTGACTTCGATTCTGGCTCTGTTGATCGCCGTCCCGCTCGGCGTTGGCGCTGCCACGTTTTTGTCCGAATTGGCCCCAGCCAAGGTTTCGAATGCGCTAACGTTCCTGATCGAGTTGCTGGCCGCGGTTCCCAGCGTGATCTATGGTTTGCTGGGCATCTTTGTCTTGGTACCAATTCTGCAACACAGCGTGGTGCCGGCGCTTAAGGCCGTTCTAGGCGCGCTGCCGATTTTCGCGGGCGCATTTTACGGCGTGAGTTATTTCTCCGCTGGCATCATACTTTCCGTGATGATTCTGCCCTTCATCATATCCGTTTCCCGAGAGGTCTTATTGTCCGTGCCGCGCGACCAGCGTGACGCATCCCTGGCCCTGGGCGCAACCCATTGGCAGACCACCTGGCGAGTGGTTATCCCCTACGCTTCCAAAGGCATTATGGGGTCGATCTTCCTGGCCCTCGCTCGCGCCCTCGGCGAGACCATGGCCGTCACTATGGTGATCGGCAACACGCCTCAGATCAAGGCTTCCCTGCTGGCGCCGGGATATTCCATTGCCGCGGTCATCGCGAACGAATTCACGGAGGCAACGGGCGATCTTTATCTCAGTGCTCTGATCGAGCTAGCGTTGGTACTGTTCGGTGTGACGTTCGTATTGAACGGATTAGCCCGCATCATGATCATGGCAACCGGAACGAAGGGGACCCACTAGTGTCACAGCGCTGGGCGTTCAAACACATAGTGAATTACTTCATGCTCGGGCTCACTGGCTTGTGCGCGCTTGTGACGATCGGTGTCCTATTCTTCATTCTGGGGTACCTGGTTTACAACGGTGCCGCCTCTTTGCACTGGTCTTTTTTTACCAACCTACCGGCGCCGGTGGGGGAAACGGGTGGAGGAATCGCCAACGGAATTGTGGGCAGCGGCAAGGTGCTTTTGCTAGCGACCCTCATCGGAATTCCGATAGGATTCCTGGGCGGGGTCTACTTGTCGGAATACGGTCACCCGACGACCTCATTTGTCATCCGTTATGTTACGGATCTGCTCAACGGCGTTCCCTCGATCGTAATCGGTATTGTGGTGTGGGTGCTCGTGGTGCGTCGCATGGGCCACTTTTCCACCTTTGCAGGCGGCGTGGCATTAGGCATCATGATGATTCCGATCTCGGTCCGCAGCACAGAAGAGTTTCTGCAGGCGGTTCCGCAATCTTTGCGCGAGGCGGCTTTGGCTTTGGGCGCGTCGAAGTGGCGGGCGATCGCGACGGTTGTCATTCCCGCTGCAATCCGCGGGATTGTCTCAGGAACCATGCTGGATCTGGCGCGGGTCGCCGGAGAAACCGCACCACTGCTCTTTACCGCCTTGGGGAGTCCGTTCTGGAGCGCCGGCTGGAACCAACCGACCGCAACACTGCCAGTCATGATCTTCAGCTATGCGATTTCCCCGTACGAGGACTGGCACCGCCAAGCTTGGGCGGGAGGCTTTATCCTGCTTACGGGTGTTTTGCTGGTGAATATCGTTGCGCGCATGACATTGGCGCGAGGCATCCATATTCCACGGTGACGGGGACCAAAATCGCTGTCGGGTGCCACGTGGCACAGCGACCGAACCAGCGACCGGCTGTCTGCCCTTATCAAGCCACTACTCTTGCAGGGTTCAGAACCTCGATGCCGGGGTAACGCGCGAAATCCTTGGTATCGAAGGTCAGAATTCTGCTGATGCCATAGACCCTCATCGCCGCAACCAGCCGCGCATCATGCGCTTCGACCCCGCTGACGCCCAGCGATTTGACAAGATCCTTCCATGATTTATACACGTCGGTAGACTCTCCAACCACCGTGAAGAAGCCCTCGATTTGAGCCAGTTCCGCAGCTGCGAGTTCTGGCGTCAGGCCCATGCCGTTCTGTTCCCGCAGACGCGTGGCGACGTTCCAGAATTCCGCGACAATTTGGGGCGTAATGATGAGCAGCTCTCCAGCCTTTATCAATACTGCTGTAGCCCGCACGGCCACGTCATGCGCGGAGGCGGAGACTTCGATGCTGCGCAAGAGAACATTGGTGTCAACAAAAACGCTCATCCAGAATCCCGGATCATGTTCTCCCGCTGAAACGCCGTTTCCGGCAAGGGCGGGCGTTTCGGATGGCTGCGAGCCCAGCGCTCGAACGCCTCAGCTTTCTCGGCGCTGGCCTCCCCTTGAGCCGTTCGTGTTTCCGGCAAGCGACGCCGCAAGGCCTCCAACGCTTGATCTAAGGCCTCGGCCGTGTCGTGCGCCAGGCCAGAGTTAATTGCGTCGATAAGTACGCGCTCCTGCTCGGGTTTTAGGATGATCGTCATGCAAGGCTCCTTCTCTTGAACCCGGCGAATTTGGCTCTCGAATTGAGCGCCGCCACTCGGTCAGCCGGCGGATTGATGGTTAAGGTCATAAGCACCCCGTCATTCTCATCGTAACAGCAGGCGATCTTACGACACTTTCGAGCTCCTGTCACGACCTCCTCAGACAGCGACCATCGCGAAATCGCGGACCTCCCCCTGCCCGCTTCAGTTTCCCATCGCCGTGTCTGGCTTTCCAGCCTCTTTGCCCGTGCCCCCAATCAACAGCGGGGCGAAGGCACTTTAGCCGCCGCCGCTCGCTGTCAATGACGGATTTTGGCTCCCCTCCCCCGCCGGCGGACTCCGTCCTGGGGCGGGGCAGTCACCCCAAAATCCTATGACAGCCGCGCTCGGTTGCGGCGGCCTGACGTGCCCTCTTTCGCCCCCGCCGTGGGGGTCACTCAAACGAAAGAGGCACATCATGACCGACACGACCACCATCCCCCTGAACAAACTGCTCGCCTGGGACGGCAATGTCCGCAAGACAGATCCCGACAAGGGCATCGACGAGCTGGCCGCGTCCATCTCCGCGCATGGCCTGCTGCAATCCCTCGTGGTGCGCAAGGACAAACGCGGCAAGTTCGCCGTCGTCGCCGGGCGCCGCAGGCTTCTGGCCCTCAAAGCCCTGGCCGATGCCGAGACCGTGAACACGGACCAGCCCATCCCCTGCACCGTGATCAACGGCGAGACAGACGCCGCGGAAATCAGCCTGGCCGAGAACGTCCAGCGCGAGGCGATGCATCCCGCCGACGAGTTCGACGCCTTCAAGGCGCTGATCGATCGCGGCATGCCCGTGGCCGATGTCGCCGCCCGCTTCGGCGTCACCGAAACCGTGGTGCAAAAACGTCTCAAACTCGCCAATGTCAGCCGTGCCCTGATTGCGGCGTACCGAGACGGCGCGATGACCTTGCAGCACGTCATGGCCTTCGCCGTCACCGCCGATCGTGAGGCGCAAGAACGCGTCTGGAACGGGCTGAAGGAGTGGCAGAAGCAAGACCCGGAGAACATCCGCAGCATGCTAACCGCCGACCAGATCACCGCGGGCGACCGCCGAGTGAAATTCGTGACGCTCAAGGCCTATGAGAAGGCCGGGGGCACCGTGCGGCGAGACCTGTTCAGCGAAGGCGCGGACGGTATCTTCATCGAGGACATCGTTCTGCTCGAAAGCCTCGTCGGGAAGAAGCTCGAAAAGACCGCCGCCAAGCTCCGGAAGGACGGCTGGAAATGGGTCGAGATCGTTGCCGCTTTCGACCATGCCGAATGGTCGCAATGCGAGCGGCGCTATCCCGAACCTCTTCCCCTACCGCCCGAGCAGCAGGACGAGCTGGACCGGCTGACAGCCGAAGCCGAGGCTCTTGGCGAAATCGACGAGCTGGACGACGATCAACAGGCTCGGTACGACGCTACCATGGAGCGGATCGAGGAGCTCGAAAACCGCGACACCGCCTGGCCAGCCGAAGCGCTGGCTATTGCCGGAGCCGTGGTCTCGCTCGGTTTCCACGGCGAAGCCGACATCCATTATGGCTACGTCAAGCCTGAGGATGCGCCCAAGAAAGCCTCCAGAAGCATGAACCGGGCCGATGGCACTGGCAAATACCCCCTGCCCGCTTCGCTGGTCGAAAGCCTGACGGCGCATCGTTCGGCCGCGCTGACGGCCGTGCTGATCGAACGCCCGGACATCGCTCTGGCTGCTACGGTTCACGCCATGGCCTTGCCGGTGTTCTACAACAGCGGCGCGGGCGATCTCACCGCGCTGCGGATCACCGCAGAGGCGACATCCCTGGACCGAGTCGAGGAGTCTCCGGCCGCCGGCATCATTGGCACCGCCGAGGAAAACTGGGGCGCCAAGCTCCCGTGCTGTCCCGATGAGCTCTTCGCCTGGTGTCTCGCACAAGATGCCGACACGCTGAAAGGCTTGCTCGCCTTCTGCGTAGCACAGAGCGTTGACGCTGTCTCGGTCAGGGGCCGTGCCGACAGCGCCCGCCTGCAGCACGCCGACAGGCTGGCCGATGCTCTCAAACTCGACATGACCGCATGGTTCACGCCGACCGCCGCCAATTATTTCGGCAGGATCAGCAAGGCCGCAATTATCGAGGCGATCCGTGAGGCCAAGGGCAGCGTCGCGCCGGCATGGAGCGGCATGAAGAAAGCCGATCTCGCGGCACTCGCCGAGCGCACCCTCGCTGGAACCGGTTGGCTGCCGGAACCGCTCCGCACGCCGTCCATACCGGCCGAGGAACTGGAGGCCGCGGCCTGATCCGCAACCCGTCCGTGGCGGCAGCTTCGTCCCCGAGGTTGCCGCCGCGTTACCGAGCCACCGGAGATCATCATGACCCGCCTCAAATACTTCGAGCTCGACGGCAAGCGCTATCTCTGGCGCGACATCCTGCAGCTTCGGCGCGAGCAGAAGAAAGCCTTCGCGCGCGCCATGCAGCCCACGCTGTTCGAATTGAAGGATGACCCGCGGCCAGAAACCGAACGCAGCGCCGCAGGCCGGTACCGCGAACCGTCACTCTTCACAGGCTTCTTATGATCGCCTCTTTCCTGCTGCCCCAACAGCGGGGCTTAAGGCACTCTGGCTGCCGCCGCTTGCTGTCAATGACGCTTTTCGGCTCCCCCCTGCCCTGCGGTTACGGTTCCCCCAATAAGCTATGACAGCCGCGCGTTACCGGCAGCCCGTGGCCCTTTCGCCCCCGCATTGGGGGTCACTCAAACGAAAGAGGCGCATCATGACGAAGGCAGAAAAACTGACGAAAGCCGATTTGGCGCAGTTCACCGGATCGGAGACCTGGTACCGACATGCGATCAACCGGAATGTCCTTTACACCGACGGCGCGCAATTCCTTGCCGAGCGCGGCGGCGCCTACTGGCTCCTCGACGAGATCGCGATCATCCAGCCTTACAACAAGCGTGTTGCGGCCGAGGAATTCCAGGTGTGGAAACTCACCGTCCGGTCCGACCGCAGCGCCACGCTGACTTGTGATGATGGCAATGGCACTGTCGTTTTCACGAAGGAGATCGAGTATACGGATTTTCCGCTCGATGAGATTTCGCTCTGGTTCACAAATAACGTGATCTATCTACCGAGTGAACACTAACCTCCGTGACCCGCGCCGGCACCGTCCGGCGCGGCTTTTACTGCTACCGTGTTCTTTCGACCTTCTTTAGAACCGCTTGCGCGTCGTGCTCTGCTTCCCAGGAAAGGCCTTCGCGGCATTGCAGGCAAAGCTCAAGCGCATAGCTCATATCCGCAATCAAGTCGTGGCTCTTCCCATAGCTGTTGACCGCTCGCGCGATCAGCCCGGCAACAACCTCGGCATCGACGCCCTTAGTGTCATGGATGTCGGCGACGATTTCGAAGTCGCCGGTGATCGGCACATAGGCCTCGATTTCCGAAAAGATTGGTGAGTGGTTGCTATCCAGCCTAACCCCCACTTCTGCAGGGTTCACCAATACAAGTCCCTATTTACTATTTCTCAATCATTTCTCACTAGGTTGAGGCTATTCGCTATTACTCATTGACTACGGCATTCATGATCAATTTTCGAGCTCATGCGCGGGTGCTCCTCACCAACCCAGCGAACCGAAAAGCCGTGATAATGGGGAGCAAGGTAGGCGCCTTCGTGGGGGCCACGACGTTTATCATTTCATTCAATCCGGTATTAAGCGTGCTTACGACTGCCTTATCCGCCGCGATCTACACCGCAGGCCTTAGAGTTGGCGACAAGATCTCTGCCAAGCTGTTAAGCCGCCCGAAAGATACTCGCGGCAACCATAGCGGGCCTCCAAAGGCCGAGCCGTAGCCCCGCCATGTCAAGCGCTTCGGACCCATGGCGGACAGCCACACGGTCGGCGGGAGGATTCAAATCGAGCTAATACAGCGTCTTAACTTCTGTGATATTGTGGGCACAGCGCTTTTTCGTGCTTTTCGGAGGCGAGGAGATGCGATGGGCTTGCTGCTTGGCGTCGCGATCGTGCTGTTCATAACGGGTATTGTTCAGGGAACCCTTAGCAATATAATCCATAAAGCCGGATGGTTCACTGGAGGACGCTACGAGTGGCTTAAAATCACGGTGCTGGCTGCTCTCGGCCTAGGTCTCTATTTCGTCTATCTGTATACGAGCGCTACCAAAACCCAGCAAGTTCAAGGTCAGTCAAACACGCAGCCGAGCGCCGCCCCATTGGAATCTAGGACGACAAAGAAGCCTTTCAACGTTACGAGGCAGCCAGTCAATCCCCGCCGGGGTGCTATTCCAATACCAGTTCGTTTGGACGATCAACACCGCACAATAGAGAGAAGCACACGGTCCATGCAATCCGTTCTGAGTTTCCCGTTGGCGAAATCTGGCGTGTCCGCAGATATTACATACTCAGGGTTTCCCGTCTCAAGCGAGGCTGTATTTCTTTATATTACTCGAAACTTCCATGCGACCAGCGCGGTCACCACAGTTTATTTGCACACGCCAGTCACTTTGCGTCTTAAGGCAGACTCGCGAGATGCGTTCTTACAAAACTGCAATAATGCTCCTGGAGTAGAAGTTTCGTTAAACGCACAGTTTGAAATTCATATAGCCGCCCCTAATGGATTGGAGAGTTCCGACATACCTGCCACCCCAACAGTGGTGGGTGTTGGCTGTTATAACCTTGACTTCGGTCAAGCCCCGAATCTTGCAACTGAGCGCGCGATTACTGAACTCGCATCCATAATATTTCATCAAGACAAACCACACTGAAGTGAGGAATTATCGTGCGCAAAACGTATTGCCGGTCCTTAGCGCTCTGTCTTCTGGTAGCGAGCCGAACTCCTGGCCAGACGCCACTAACGATTAAATTAAATGGCGGCCTAGAAGCAAGCATCTTGCAGGTGGGCAGAAGTGGCAATCGCCAACAACTCACGCTAACGATGCGTTTGGCCAACCGGAGTAGTGAGACCGCGTATCTGTTGTTGGTAGACCAACCCATGGCAACAGACAATTCGGGCGTTGCATTTGATCACTACAACAATATCACTGGTGTTACTGTCTCCACGTGTGGATTTCCTGGGGCACCTGCCTCGTGGTGTCTCGGAATACCCGAAGACAGAAAAGGCAATAGGGTCCCGATTCAGAGCTTTACAACGCTTGACCCTACTCCGGGCTCTGAAGGTGGCATCAACGTGAACTTCGTCTTGACATCTAATAGGGAGAGCGTGGGTACGACAGTGTCATTTTCCGCCCATATGTATGCGAGATTTGTGGCCGACCCGCAGCGGGACAGTCTTGATCCTGATCCACCGAAGTACCGGGAGTTTCGGATGATGACATTGAGCTTTCCGCCAGTTCATGTGACTGACCTTCCTAGGTGATTCAGCTGTCAACTGCCTTGTCATGACTGGCTGGTGAGCTCCCTTCCCTGTCTAAAGCATCGAGAGCCAACCGCAGGAGTTCGCCCAGCGGAACGCTCCTTTCATCCGCCGCCTTGTAAAACCTTTGCACCGTCTCCGGCGTCGCCTTGGCGTTGAGTTGCTGATTGCGACCCGTGCGATGAATGCGGGGTTTCCGGCGTGGCGCGCTCGGGGGTTTGGCCTGGCGGCTCGGGAAATTGTTCTGCTCGGAAAGACGCTCGACGGTTTCCCTCTCAACCGGTATTTCCTTTCTCGGTTTCGGCGTGAAGACCGGCGCGTCGGCGACATTGGCGAACGGATTCTGGCGTTTATTCATGCGGCCCCGGCTACGGCTTCGGTTGTATCTTCTTCCCTACCGCCCTCCTCCGCCGTCAGCTTCGCGAGGATTTCGCGCGCGAATTCCTCGACATTGGCTTTCGCCTTGTCGAGATTGGAAACGTCGGCCGTGCTGAGGCCGTCGAGCGTTTGCTGGAACGAGAAAATCGCTTTGAAGGCGTCGCGCTCGTTGAGTTCCGTTTCGAGCACGGGAATGCCGGCCGCAATCAGACCGATTTGAATATGGGTCAGGCTGCGTGCGCGGATCTGCTGGCTCGTGCGCGTCAGGAGCACCGCGTAGGGTTTGGGCTTGCCCGTCATCTTCTCGCTCTGCAGCACAACCCGGATCGCCCGGCTCGCTTCGTTGGCATCGAGCTGCGAACCCTGCGTCGGAATGACGACGAAATCCGCCTGTGAAATCGCGATGATGACGATTTTGGACGCCGTGCCTTCCAGATCGACAATCACGAACGGCGTCTTCGTGGCGGCGTCTTCGATCCTTTCGATAATGGTGTCCTCGGTGGCATCTGACACGATCGTCATGCGCGGCGGCGCGTTGCCCCCGCCCGCCCAGGTCTTGATCGGATGATTGGGATCGGCATCGATGACGGTCACGTCATACAGCTTTGCCAGAGCCGTGGACAGCAGCAAGGCGGAGGTGGTTTTTCCGGCGCCACCCTTCGGCGACACGAAGGCGATTGTGGGCATGGCTCACCCGTGAGACGGTCGAATCAGGATTGTCTTCAGGAAGCCAGAGGATAACAGATAGCCGTCCGATTTCAAGTGGGGCTTCCGTAGGATACCAGACGGTCGCCCGATATCTACAAGGCATCTAATCGACGCTGGAAGGCTATCCGATACCAAATGGAATTCCTATTGACTCCTAATGGCTTTCAAGCTTCCATCGGAATTCCAATAGATACCGGTCGGCTTTCTGAAGCCCGAAGGACGACCGATAGCTACCAAAACATGCCACTCCGTAACGGGGGCCGGCGAGGGCTCGCCGCTAAAATCGACGCTACACCACCAAGGATCGGCTGGGGAAGGGAGCCCCGTCTTGGCCGATCTCGGACAGCGCCTAAGCCTATGGCCTTTTCACGGGCCGCTAAATGCGGTCTGGCGATTCAGACGTGAGCAGGGGCGTAGTCCCATGCGCTCTCCTTTTGCCGCTGGATGGGTGCGCGCTCGTGCCGGCTCCTACAGAAGCCCACGAAGGCCGCGGCGGGATTATTGAGCTTGGGCTTGCCCGAACAGGCCCACCATTCGCGCCATTCGCTTTCCAACACGTAGACGTCATAGCCCGGTGCAGCGGCCCGGCCTTCCTCGTAAGCTTCCGAGGGCAGGGGTGGCAGCGTCTCGCCATCCGAGGGCAGGGGGCGCTCGACCCAGTTACCCTCGCGATTGAAAAACGCGATCCTGTCCTGTTTTTCATCAAAGATGACCCTGTAATCGGGAAGATGGTCGTGCTGCGCGATCTCTTTGACATGCTGCCGAAATCTCTTCATCGAGCTTTGCGAGCCGGATTTCTTGAGCAGGATTTCAAGCGAGATCTGCCAAGTGCTCTGACGCCCGCAATGCTTGCGCGCCAGCTCATACATGCGCCGTTCAAGCGGTTTACCGAGGCGGAAATAGTCCCGATGCAGGGTCAGAACCTCTTTCCCGCGAATGGCGTTAAAGACCCAGTCGGACAGCTTGATTTCGACCCACTGCAAACGCCCGTCGAGCCCATGCTTACGCCGGATCGACGCTGCATCGATCAGGCCGAAGCTGTCGCGCTGTTCCTCCTCGCCAGTGCGGATATTGGTTGTTATGCGCGTTCCCGCCAAGCGGTCGATCGCCTCACAGAGGGCATCATAATCGCGCCCCGACGTCCCGCGATTCGTAAACACCAGCAGATCATAGCTCGTAATGCGCACACGCTGGCTGACCTTTTCCTCCCGCTTCAGCTTCTCCATGATCTGCGAAATACAGTAGATCAGGATGTCCTTGTCATAGATGGTGGCGAGCCCTTTGACGCTTGGCACGATCTCCAGCCAATTGCCGTTGTGCTCATATTTGCGAATCGCCGTATCCGGTTTCTTCGAGAGGGAGTAGAAGGGATGCTCCATTTGGGGAATCAGATCTTTCAGCGCCGCGTCCGCCACATCGCAGATGAACAGATCGCCCTTGCTGTGCTTGGCAGGCAGCAGATGTTCTTCCGGATTCGTGGTTTCAGGTGCCATTGACCTATATTCGTGATTTCAGGTGCCACGTCAAGAGATTCGTGCTTTTAGGTGCCACGCAAGAGATTCGTGCTATCAGGTGCCACACTTCGGGTTTTCGGGTTCCATGGATTCGTGATTTCAGGTGCCAAACTTCGTGATTTCAGGTACCGGGGTGCAAAAATTCGCGAGCGCGCCGAAGGGCTTAGAGTAGGGCGTCCAGGCCGTAACACTACTTAACACAGACTCTAACCTTACTAACACTGGTAGCTTCCGAAAAAGGCTACTAACGCAACCGTGCAGCAGAGAAAGAACGACTTGGCATGAGCAGAGATGCATAAAATAGAAGATCCAATGCAGGAAGAGCTCGCTGCCAGCAACATTACGTTTGTCGAGAAGGTCATTGGCTTTGTCGATGTACTCGGTTTTTCAAACCTCGTCGAGAAAGCCGAATCCGGAAATGGCATGAGGCTCGACAGGCTTCTCGAATTGTTGAAGTCGCTCGGCTCGCCAGCAGACCGGGACAGATTTGTGCAACACGGGCCAATGATGTGCCCGCAAAGCGCTTGTAACCAACGGGATCTCGACTTCCGCCTGACCCAGATTTCAGACTGCGTGGTCGTTTCGAGTGAAGTATCTCCGGCCGGCGTGATCAATCTCTTGAATCATTGCTGGTCGGCCGTGATCCGTTTGCTGCAGGACGGGTTGATGTGTCGAGGCTACATCACAATTGGGAAAATCTATCATACCGATTTCCAGGTAATCGGGACGGGTTACCAGCGCGCCTATCAGGCGGAACGAAATGTCGCAGCCTTCAGGCGTGAGGCAGACGACCGCGGCACACCATTCGTCGAAGTCGATAAAGCCGTCACAGACTACATCACCAACTGCGATCCATGCGTGAAGGAAATGTTCTCACGGATGGTCAAAGCCGACGGCGGCGATCTCGTTGCGTTGTTCCCGTTCAAGCGTCTCGCGCACGCTTTCGTCATCACAGGTAACCGTCCATTGGACACGGAGAAGGAACGCAGGTCGAATCAAAACGTTCGCAGCATCATTCATCGGCTCGAGGACCAGGTCAGAAACTTTGTGGACAACGACAATCCGGCGGCCGTCAGAAAGGCAGAACACTACTTGCGTTCGCTCGATGCCCAACTGGTTGTTTGTGATCGGACCGAGGCCTTTCTCAACCAATTCGATTCACGGCCCAGCGATTCCTAAGCCGTGTGCCGTAGGGACGAGGATGGCCGAAGCGCCGGTGAACTCCGTTTGAACACCGTTAAGCGAAACGCGGAGGTTCAGAATGAAAACTCGGTATCCTCAATCGCCAGAACGAGGATTCCATAAACACTATGGTCTGTGTTTTCAATTTAATGTCGTCTTCCCAAGCTGGACGTCGCCGGTTCGAATCCGGTCTCCCGCTCCAATAAATCAATAACTTAGGAAAAACCCGCCGATAGCCGTTACTGCGTTTACTGCTTTAAGGCCCACAGATCCCTTCCGGTTCAATCCTCCGAAAGCCCGTCTCGGGGCTTCGGTTGCCGTCCGTCTCACTGAATTACTACTGCTTCCAGCTTGCGAACCGCTTCCACCTTCTGACTTAGTTAGATCCGAATTGGCGTAAACGTCCAAGCTGACGCCGACCCCATGGCCCCGCTGATCGGCCGCCACCTTGTCATCGACTCCGGCCCTCCTTCCGAGGTTTGCATTCGCCCGACGCATCACCTGGAAGGAAGCCCAGCCGAGCCCAAGCTTCTCCAGCCGAGGTTTTAAGCTCCAATAGCCGCGATTAGTATCATCATGCGCGCCCGGCCTCTCGGCATACCGAGCGCGGAGCTGAAGGCGAGTGCGACGTCGTCCGTTCATGTAGGTGGTATGCGTTACGAGATCGATTCGGATGGTGGTTCATTTGCAAGATCTGCAGCAATCCTGAGGATCCAGGCCGAAATCGAAAGCCCGGACTGCCAAAGATCGTGCGGTACGGCGTAACGCAACGCTTTGTCATTGCGAATCGCAACCTGCTCACTTCGCGCCCATTCAACAAGGCCCCACGTCTCGCCAACTGCCTCTCCTACTCCCGGCACCATTCGGGCAAGAGGCTCGACGTCCACGCCCGCCCAAGCACCACTTAAACGGTCGGCCGATATCGAACGGAGATCGACAACGCAAAGATCGTATCTCTCCTTCTCTGCCGCTGCTGTGGCTGCCTGCAGCGGCGTCAATCGCGCCTCGCCTTCTCGGGTTGCTTTGACCTCCACAAGAGAGCGACCCACTTCGAATTGAAGTGACCCGTCCGCGATATCCCCAGTTTCAAGTGTCACTTCGAAATCGAACCCTCTGTCGACGAGTTTCACGCGAAGGCCCTGGTTCTCCAAAGCCTCGCCGACCGCCGCTTGCACAGCCAAGCCGAGAGTACGGTGGGCGCGAAATGCGGTCCCCGTGCGAGAAAGCGCCGGCACGTGCAGTCCCCACAGTACCCGTGGCAAAACCAGATGGTATTGCCACCAGTTCTGCGACCACGAGAAGCGCCATGAGTTTCAACTGTTCGACTGCATCCTCCACTGAGGGGTTTTTGCCAAGCCTTTCGATTCCGCCCTTCACCACTGACCGGTGCCGTGCGCTTTTGCGTCGACTTACCAGTAGCCGCATCGGCGGACCGATGCCGCTTGTCATTCCCAATCGGAGAAACTGTCCGGATGCTGGGGGCGGACTCGTTTCTTCAACCTTGCTGTCCAATTCAGCACAAAGGCAAATGGGAGCGGGGCGCCGCGTTGTCACTCGAGCCGCATCAATTTTCTCGATATCGGCGCCGTTCCAGGCACTAGCCTGCTGCTTCGCCGCTTCGCGAGCCCTCTTGACTTTGGTCCAACTTGAGTATATAAGCATATCGGATCGGAAATAGCTTTGGCCTCCGAAAGGAAGGGATAGCGATGGCACAGACTCTTCGTTCGCACGTCACTCCGGAAGCAGAGATGGAACGTTACGAGCGCGCGGCTGGGATTGTTGCTGGTTGTGTTGCGATTCTGGGCGCTGTGTACTTCGTGTGCTTGTTCCTGCTCGCCAGCAACTGATGGTCCGCGCCACCGACGTTGGCAACCAGTTGTCGTTCACGACTGCGATTCGCACACCCACCGGCGCGCGATTCAGCCCCGAAGTGGGTGTTTTACCCCAGCACGCCCGAGATTCCCACCGTTTTCCGGGAGGGCGACCCAACGACGCCCAAGCTCATCAAATTACAACGGTTAGATGACGTTGAGAAACGCCACGCGGTGTGCAGAAGTTCTACGACGAGGTATGGTCACCGTTGTGCAACCCAACACTGGGTCGCAGCATTCCTGAAAGAGGCCACGATGAGTCGATTCTTGCGGGACTCTGGGCATCTCATCCGTCCGGCCCTGGTTTTATTGGCCGGGCTTGGACTCTTCCTTCTGGTGCGGAGTGCGGTGATCCCGAAGGCCTTCGGCCAATACGGCCACTATCGTCCCGCGGCCCTCGACCTAAATCGTCAAAAGCCCCTCGTCTTCGCCGGTCAAGGAACGTGCATCGAGTGCCACGACGACCAAGCCAAGACTCGCGCCGCCGGTAAGCACGCTCACGTTGCCTGCGAAGCCTGTCATGGCGCGCAAGCCACGCACGCGGCTGACCCCTTAGGGCTCAAGCCAACCCTGCCCGACGTCGCCACACTCTGCGCGCGCTGCCACGAGAAAGACGCGGCCAAGCCGAAGACCTTCCCCCAAGTGGTCACGGCCGAACATTCGGGAGGCGCGCTGTGCAATACCTGTCACCAGCCGCACAACCCGCACTTGTGAAGGAACTTCCATGGAGATCAGCCGCCGCGAACTCTTAACGCAGTGCAGCAGGCTCCTCATCCTGACTGCCACCGCAGCGAAGGCGCTCGAGAAGACGGGAACGCCTCCAGGCCCCGACGACACGTATCACGTGGCTGAGCATTGGTGGGGGATGATCATCGACATCGACAAGTGTATCGGCTGCGGCAACTGCGTGCGGGCCTGCTCCAAAGAGAACCAGGTTCCGGACGGCTACTTCCGCACCTGGGTGGAGCGCTACCAGGTGACCGAAGACCGCGAGCATCCCCTGGTCGAATCGCCCAACGGCGCCATCAATGGCTTCCCGCCTGCCACTCGCGAGGACACCAAGAGCTTCTACGTCCCCAAACTTTGCAACCACTGTGTGGATTCCCCGTGCGTGCAAGTCTGCCCGGTGGGGGCCACCTTCGTCAGCCCGGATGGCGTGGTGTTGGTGGATCCCGAGTATTGTCTTGGCTGCCGTTATTGCGTGCAGGCGTGCCCCTACGGGTGCCGCTATTACCATCCCGAAAAGAAAATCGTGGACAAGTGCACGCTGTGCTACCACCGCATCACCAAGGGCCTGACCACGGCCTGCTGCGAATCGTGTCCCACCGGCGCGCGGCAACTGGTCGATCTGAAGAATCCCAAGGACCCTGTGCATGAGTTCCTGCGAAACAACAAAGTCCAGGTGTTGAAGCCGCAGATGGCGACGGGATCGAAAGTTTACTACAAGAACCTGGATGGGTCGGTGCGTTAAAGGAGCCGGAAGATGGGCGTGGATGGATTCATGTATCCCAACGAAGTGGAGTTGCAATGGAGCCTGCTCATTGTGCTCTACCCGTACATCACCGGCCTGGTGGCGGGCGCGTTCATTCTAGCCTCGCTGGAGCGCGTCTTCAAGGTGGAGGCGGTGCGCCCTACTTACCGCCTGGCGCTGCTCACCGCGCTGGCTTTCCTCCTGGTTGCGCCACTGCCGTTGCAATTGCACCTTGGCCACCCCGAGCGGTCTTTCGAGATGTATCTCACGCCGCACCGTTCTTCGGCCATGGCGATGTTCGGCTTCGTGTACCTGTGGTACCTCACAGTGGTCCTGCTGGTGGAAGTGTGGCTGGAGTACCGCGCCGATATCGTGGCATTCGCCCAATCCCGCCAGGGGATTCAACGTTGGATCTACAAGATCCTCACGCTTGGTTCGAACAACGTCAGCCCGGCCAGCCGCCGCATCGATGACAAAGTCGGCTACATCGTCACCGTGGTCGGCATCCCCTCGGCTTTTCTGCTGCATGGCTACGTGGGCTTTATCTTTGGATCGGTAAAGGCCAATCCGTGGTGGTCCACTCCGCTCATGCCCATCGTTTTCCTGTTTTCCGCTATGACGTCTGGTATCGCAGCGGTACTGGCCCTCTATATGATCTCGATGAAGCTGCGGAAGACGCTCATCGATATGCGCTGCGTCGACACAGTGGCCAAGTATCTTTTCTACATGTTCGTCATCGATTTCTCGCTGGAGATGCTGGACCTGGTGCAACGCACTTACGAAGCCGACGAATCGTTCCGGTCGCTGGACTTCATGGTGCACACGCGCCTGTGGACCTCGCAGGTAGTGATTCAGGTCTTCCTGGGGACGCTGTTGCCAATCACCCTGCTGGCAGCGACGCAACTTTGGAAGTTCACTGAAACTCTAAGGCGCCGGTTGTACCTGCTAGCCAGCGTGTTAACCCTCATCGGAATTCTCGCCATGCGCTGGAACGTGGTGATCGGCGGGCAGCTGTTTTCGAAGAGTTTTCTCGGCTACACAACCTATAAGGTGCAATTCGCGACGCGCGAGGGCCTGTTGCCCGCACTGGCATTGCTGATTCTGCCGTTTGTGCTGTTCTTCGTGCTGGTGAAGTTACTGCCGCCATGGCAGGATAGTAAGCCGACTGAAGCCTGAGGAGGGCATATGTCACAGCCCGGTACGCCGCCGGATTGGGACGAGGTTCGCGGCCAGATGCGCGCGTTCGAACGACGCATCGCCCGGATTGAGGAGCGTCTGGAACTGCCACAGGCGGTACCGCCACCGGTACCGATCCAGCCGGCCGCCCCCGAGGTATCGCGTATGGCACTGGCCGAAGGAGCCAGCGCCATCCCTGTGCTGGGCCGCGCCTTGCTCGGCCTCGCCGGCGCTTACGTGCTGCGCGCTATCACGGAATCGCGGGCCCTTCCACAGCAGGCCGGGGTATTGGCCGGCATACTCTACGCCGTCCTATGGCTGCTCTGGGCCGCCCGGACACCCACCGGCCGGCGCGTGGAGGCGGCCCTGTACAGCCTGACCTCGGCTCTGGTACTGGGACCTCTGCTCTGGGAAGCCACCATCCGTTTTCACGCCATTTCGACCTGGGCCGCTGCTGCTGTCCTGTTCCTGTTCACGGTCTTCGGCCTGGTGATTTCGTGGCGTAAGAACCTGCTGCTGGTCGCCACCATCGCCACCCTAACAGGGGTCCTGACGGCCGCAGCTTTGTTGATCGGTTCGGATGACGTGATGCCCTTCACGTTCCTCCTGCTCGCCATCGCCGGCGCGGTCGAAGTGTCCGCGTGTCTGGATCACTGGCTCAGTGAACGCTGGCTCACGGCGGCAGCGGCCGATCTAGTGGTGCTGCTGGCCACATATCTGGTAACCAACCCCCGCGGGCTTCCCGAGGTTTACGCGCCGATTTCGCATGCCGCTCTTCTGGCGGCGCAGATGGCCTTGCTGGTCATCTATCTGGCGAGCACGATTGTGCGCACCCTGCTCCGCGGATTCACTTTTACCAGTTTTGAAACGGCGCAACTCGGGCTGGCGTTCCTGCTGGCGGTAGGCGGCGGCCTGCGCCTGACCGGCGGCAACGTCCGCGGCGCCGTGGCGATGGCAGCCGTGACTTTGAGCTGTGCCGCTGCGTGTTATCTGGTGCCCTTCACCTTACTCGCCCGCCGCGGAGAGCACGGCCGCAATTTCCACACCTACGCGACGTTCGGTATCCTGCTGGTGGTCGCGGGAAGCCTGATCCTACTTCCCGGTCTGGCGGCAGCCGCGGTGGCGTCCGTGCTGGCGATCGCCTGTCTCACAGGCAGAGCCACAGTCCTTCACTGGCATGGCTGCCTGTACCTGCTGGTGGGCCTCGTCGCCTCCGGCGCGGTGGCGGCTTCCACGGGATTCCTGCTCGGTGGCGGCACGGGGTACACGCTGCCAGGCTCAGTCTTCTGGGAGGGCGCCGCGGCGCTCGCCTGCTACACTGTCGCGGTTCGCCGCGATGTGCCGGGCCGCCTGCCTCGAGCGCTGCTGGCGGGAGCGGCATGCTGGCTGCTAGGAGCGATCTCCGCATCGGCGCTGGCCGCGGTGTATCACGGCGTCTTCGGTGACGCGGCTCCGCACGCATACTGCATCACTCTGCGCACCATCGTGCTGGCCCTGGGCGCCCTGCTACTGGGCTGGGCGGCATCGCGGAGAAATTGGACGGAGCTCAAGCCCCTCGTCTATTTCGTCATGCTGTTAGCTGCCTACCGCCTGCTCATGGTGGACCTTGGCCAGGACCGCAAGGCGGCGCTCGTCTTGCCGTTGGTGTTCTACGGTTCTGCCCTGATCGTTCTGCCGCGCTGGATGTATCCTCCCCGGCCTTCAATGAGTTGAACCAAGCCGATTGCCGATTCCCCGTGGTGTCCAGAAAACATTACGTTTTCGCGCACGGCTCCCTTTTCAAGACCCGTTACCGGCCTCCTGCCAAAACGGGTTTCCACTGCCACCGCTCGCTAGCCGGCCGCAGCGTTGGAATGTCGATTCAAGGCCCGGCGGAGACGCTTGCCAAAGCACGCCGTGAGCACGAAGCCTATGGCCATCCCGACGGCCGTGCACGCCAGTACGACCATCGCGGCAACGCCGCCGACCACCCCCGCCAGCAGCAGCACACCATCCAAGCTATCGGGAGTGTCCTTGAGGTTCTCTTTTAGCACGACAATGAACCGGCCCAGTATGAAGATCAGGCCAAATGCCACCGCGAGGAACGTGGGCAATTGGATGAGGAGCCGTTCGGCGATCCGACCGAGGTCGCGTGGCGCGATTGCTGTCTCGCGCCGCGCAGATTGGAGGAGACTCTCTCGTGCCATGTCTTCTCTCCCGTTCTCGCTCTAAACTTAAGAAGAGTATACAACCTTAAACGCTGAATACCCAATTATTTTGGAGAATAGCCGTCTGTAGGAATACCGGCCGCACTCGCGGGTAGGGGTGGACGGCAGCCTTGGCCAGGACCGCAAAGCACGCCTCTGGTTGAACGGCGAGCTACTTGTGGCGGTAACCCGCCAGGCCCCGCCGGATCAGGAGGGTCATGACTACGGTCGCGGCCAGAGTCAAAGCTCCTGTGGCCGCGTGAGCCACGTTCAACAGAATCGTCACCATCGGGTCGATATCCATCGACGCGATCGTAAATAGCGCCATTCCCAGAGACACCTGCACTGAGAGGATGACCAGCAGCACTTGCGCGGCCGGACGCAGCGGGCTATGCTCGGGGCCGTAGATCGCCGGAAGTGTCAGTCCCAAGACTAAGAATGCAATCACGAAAGCGCCTAACAGGTGCGGAATCACTTCCATGATTCCGTGGCGGAAGGCCAATCCTAGCGCGACTTGCGTCAGCACTGCGAAGGGCGCGATCTTACCTACCCATCGCAGGGGCGGCCGGTCGATCGGTTCGGGTTTCCGCCTCCAGCCTTGGGACGTGAAAACGGCCATCGCCACCGTGGCGACGAAAAAGAGCTGGGCGAGAACCGCGTGAGCAACGCGCACGGCAGGCGGCTGGGGAGCCGCTTGGAGCCCCAGCAAACTCTCAACCACGATGGCCGCCAGAACGATCCAACCAAGCCGGCGCAGCCCCGCGCGCTTCTCCACCTTTGATAACCAGACCACGAGGCCGATCGTGAGCACGCCTACTATAGCCCCAACGATGGCGTGGCCTTGTCCAAGAGAGTAAAGGGGCCGCTCTTCATTGTCGGAGACTGAAGCCCCCGTAACGACCAACAACAGAGAGCAGGCCGCGAGCACAACCGCAAGGCGGTGCAGCCACGGGTTGTCCATAGCTATTTGCCTTGGGCTTCGGCTGCCTGCAGGTTGAGGCTGACCCGCTCGCCGTTGATGAGCACGAAGCTCGCATCGATCAGCTGCTGGCCCGTGGAATCGAAGTCCGCATAAGCGCTCAGGAGCTTTAGCGGGAGGATGAACTCGACCGCGAGCGGACTGCCGTCCGAGGCCGGGTCAGCTGCCAGCCGCACGGTGGTGCTGAAGTCGATGCCGTCGAAATCGGTTCGGTCTTTGAGGTAGGCAAGCACGGGGCGGATGAGATGCGCGATGTGTTGGTCGAACGCCAGAGCCGCCAGCCGGTATTGTGAGCCCGCCGCGGCCTGCGGCAAAGTCGTGGTCAGGGACAATTGCAGGTAAAGCCCGTTATGGAAGGGGATGAACGCTGGCGGGGCGTAGCGGACAAAGTGTGCTTGCGATTCCAGCTCCTGAACCATCCGGTCGAGAGTGGCTTGATAAGACTTCTGCAGATCTTTGACGGCATCCGGCGAGCTGTCCCGCGCCGCCGGAAGCTTTTCGAGAGGCTCGACCGCGACTTTGGCGGCTACATTGGGAAAGCCGAGGCCTTTCAGCAGACGGGGGGAAACCGTAGGAGCCGGCGCTTCGACCATCGGTGAGGGTGTTCGAGAAGCCGCCTCTTGCGCGGTCTCTCCTTCCGGACGAGGCCAGAAGGAAATCGGGACGGCGTTCAAGAAAGTCTCGCCTTCAAAAAGCGCCGCCTGCTGGACCTGGGGGTCGGATGACGCCACCAGCCGCTGGGCGGACACCTTGGGAAGAATCAGAACCACATTCTCTGCACCTTCGGAGGAGACTCCCAGCACTTTCTTGCGCACGTGGTGCGAAACCTCGAACGCAAATGCTTGCGGCACGTCCGCCTGCTCCAGCGCATGAACCGCTGCTCGTAACAGCGGCAGCATCACAGTCTGATAGGTCTCGCGGGCGCGTTCCTCGGGTTTGATCAGCTCAGTCGAATACGACACGAAATAATTGGCCGTGATCTTGAGAACCACCTTGCCCTGATACCGGTCGAACTGAATGGAGCGTTGGTCGCTCCGTTTCTGTTCTTTCTCATCGAGATCAAGCCTCCGGCTGAAGTAGAAATGGTACGGAAAATTTTGTGCCGCGGGCGCACGCGCGATGAGCTTCAGCTCATTCCAATACTTTTGCTGCAAAGCGCGCAGTTGGGGGTCCGGGATCTCCTCGGGGGCCACCACTTGAGCCCGCCCGGCTACGACGGCCAACACCAGCGTGAGGACAACGTTAGTTACTCGCATCGAAAACTCCTTGAGGGCGATAGGGAGGGTCGGCGACGGCGCGGATAAAGGCCGTCAGCGCGTCGATCTCAACTTTGGTCAAGCGGTTTCCGTAGGGCGGCATTTCGGCGGACTTGTTGAGCGCGGCGCCGCCATGGCTGATCATGGCGACCAGGCTCGCATCGCTCATCGGGTTCAGGACTGCTCCGTCCGTAAACGCATGGGCCTTGGCGGTGAGGTTATCATGATTGGACACTCGCTCCGGGGTGGATTCGGGATCGTGGCAGCGGATACAGTGAACCTGGTTGAGTTGCTGGCCGAGCAACTCCTGGTAGCCGAGGGCGATCTCCTCGATGCGTACCTCGGCACGCTTGCCGGAGGAATCTGTGGTCGAGGCTACAATCTGATACTGTCCCGCCACGCTGCCGAGGCTCACGTTGGTGGTGAACTGGCCGTCGGAACCGGTCAAGCCACGATCCGGCTGGAAACCGACGCTCCCCGCTCCCGTGAAGCGCACCAGAGCGGCGGCGACTGCGGCGCCCTTGGCATCGTTCACCTGAACCACTACCGGCTGTTCCAACTGCGCCCCCACGCCGCCCACCTGTTTTTCGCCGCTGACCAAAACCACAGCGGCGCCGAATCCTTTGGGCTGCGGCTCCGGGGGCCCAGCTGGACGGCGCGCGCACGCGCTGGCGATCGCCAACACCGGAATCATCCACGGCCGCCATGTCCGGATCATTTTTTTGCCGTCTCCTTCCGAGGTACATTTTTCTGCGCCATCAGGAACGCGGTGACCGCCCGGGCGTCCTCGTCACCCATGTTCCAGACAGGCTCTATCGTTCCCGGACGCAGGCTTTCGGCGTTCTTCAACCAGTGGAAAATCCAGGCGGCATTGAGACGGGCTCCGACCTGGGTCAGCGTCGGCCCGATGTAGCCTTTGTCCTTGTCAGGATCGACGATATGGCAGGATTGGCAGGCGTACTTTCCATAAAACAGTTCTTTGCCGTGCTCCATGTCGGCCGAAGTGAATCGCGCGGAGTCGATGGCGTCGCGGTCAAAGTCCGGCGTCTGGTAGACGGCCATGATGTAATCGGCAAGGGTGTTAGCCTCGGTATCCGTCACGTTGAACTTGGGCATGCGTCGGATCAGGGCCGGGCGCAGCGTATTGGGATTTTTCAGGAAGTTGACCAGCCAGGGGCGCGCCACCGCCGTTCCTTCCCACGTCAGATCGGGCGCCATGTCACCGCCACGACCGTTGATCCTGTGGCAACTGAAGCATCCCATATCCGCCATCAACTGGCCGGCCTGGCCCGCGGCAGGGTAATTGGAAGGCCGGCGTGCCGGGATGCGCAGGGCGGCCGGCATCGTCCGCGCACGCTCGGTCTGCGCCAGCAAGGCGGTCACGAGGCCGTCCACCTGCTGCGGCGCCAGGGTATACTGCGGCATTTTGAGGGCGTTTCCGAATGAACGTGGCTGGCGGATCTTGGCGCCGATGTAGTCCGGCAGGGTGCGCGGGACGCCGGGCACGAACAGGATTTTCGCCAATGGCCGGCTGCCCACCACCGTAAGTTCGGGAGCGAAATCACTCGGACGCTTGATCCCGTTGATCTCATGACACGCGGCGCAGCCCCGCTCGTTCACCAGCTTTTGGCCGTTCTCGATCTGGGCCTGTGTCGCCGGATCAAAATGGCGAGTACCCACGAAATCGGAGTCGGTCTTGCTGCCGAGGAACCCGATCAGAAGCCCGGTTCGTTTCGCATCCAGACGGTAGTGCGGCATTCTGGTGTCTGGGTCGTAGGTTTTGGGATTGCGCAACCACTCCGCCAGCCATGCGGTTTTGACCTTGGAGCCGACGCGGGTCAGTTCGGGGCCGAGAGTGCCGCCGACCAACGTGCCGGCCGCGTTCTGGGTCGCATGGCAGGAGGCGCAGAAGGATTCGCCGTAAAGGCTGGCGCCTTGCTGCTGGGCGGCCTCATCGGGCGCGCCTGCCGGCGCAGGTTCGCTGGTGGCACCCGTCAGATACGGTGTGCTCTGCGCGATCAGGAAGGCGGAGATGTCACGGATATCCTCATCCGCCAACTGGAAGTTCGGCATGGTGGCCAAGCTGGCATAGGCCTGCGGATTCTTGAGCCAGGCGCCGATCCATTCGCGGCTGGTCTTCTCGCCGATGTGCTCCAGCGACGGCGGATCGTCGGTACCGGCCATCGCCACGCCGTCGGGCATCTTGATCACGTGGCAGCGCGCGCAACCATATTGCGCGAGCGTCTCGCGTCCCTGATTCAACAGGGGCGTACCCGTCAGCCGCTCCAGGTGGCACTGCCCGCAGGAAGCTTCCAGATAGCGCGCGGGAAGAATCGGATCTTCCCAGGACTCAGTGCTATGGTGAGCCTCTTCGACGGTGGTGGCCCCTCCCTGGCCGCGATGACACAGCACGCAACCAAACTCGGTGAGACTGTGCGGTATCGGCGGATGAGGCCGGAACGGCTGGGTCTTCACGCCGGCGAGGCTGGCTTCCTTGAGAGCCGAGTGACAGGTGGTGCAACGGTCCACCACGCCCAGCTCGGGCAGCCAAACTTGTTGCAGACCGGGCTGGAATCGGCGCGTGAGGGAGGTAGCGTCACTCCGTCCGCGAACCAGGCGCACATACCGCTTCTGGTATCCCCGCCACTCCCGGAAATAATCTTTCGCCGGAACGACTGCGAGCAGAGCCAGCAGAACAATGCTCAAGGTGCCGAACGCGCGCGCGCTGTCTCCGAACAGGAAGCGGCGGAGCTTCATATCTGGCCACTCCAGGGCATCACGAAAGACCAGCCAGGGCCGCGGAAGAACGTTCCGATGAGCGTTAACACCGCCGCCTGCAGTAGAAACCAGGACATGATCCAGAACGAAAGCGGCTTCGACGCGAGCCAGCGATGGAGACGGCCCGGCGCTGATGGGTTCGTGGCCGAGAAGAACATCAATCCAGCCATCAGGAGCGTCGGAATCAGCGCGGCAAACACGTCAAACACAATCAGGAAGACTGCAAAAACTGCCGTTACCACCGCCAGGATGCGCAGGCGCTGAGTACGGTTCCGCGTCCATAGTCCCTCCGCTTCTACGTTGATCTTGAAGTACGGGATCACGATCAAAGCCATCACCACCATGGTCGGAATCAGCACACCGGCGACCACCGGCGGAAAGTAGTGCAGCAGTTCTTGCAAACCCAGGAAGTACCACGGCGCTTTGGCGGGATTGGGCGTCTGCATCGGGTCGGCGAGTTCTTCGAGCGGTGCATTCCAGAACAGCGCCAGTACCACGAGAACCAGGGCCAGAATCTCTACCGCCACCACGCCCCGGAACAACGCTTCGGGAAACGTCATGACGTAATCGTCGTCATGCGCTTTCACCTGGGGGGAAGTACGCCGCGTGACAAATGCCACCCGCACCGGCGTCTTGCGGCTGTCGGAGTCGAGGGAAGCCACGAAGTCTTTGGGTTCACTCATGGCGTTCGCTCTCCCCCGAGTAAATTCCGCCATCCTTGCGAATCCGCCAGAAGTGAATCGCCACAAAGATGACGGCGGCGAGCGGCAGGACCACGCAGTGCAGAACGTAAAACCGCAATAGCGCGTTGGCATTGACGGTGTTTCCGCCCAGCAGCAGAAACCGTATCCGGGCGCCCAGAATCGGCACGGCGGAAATCAGATTGGAACCCACGGTGATGGCCCAAAACGCCAGTTGATCCCACGGCAGCAGATAGCCGGTGTAGCTGAGGAACAGTGTGAGCAGCAACAGCACCACGCCCACCACCCAGTTGAATTCGCGCGGCGACCGGTATGCCCCGCGGTAGAAAACTTTGAACATGTGCGCGAAAACCAACAGCACCATGGCATGCGCCGACCAGCGGTGCAGATTGCGTAGGAAGACGCCGGCGGAAACCACAAACCGCAGGTCGTTCATATCGGCGTACGCTTGCGGCACCGACGGATGGTAATACAACATCAGCGGGATACCGGTCAGGAACAGGATCAGAAAAGCGCCCAGGGTCAATGTGCCCAGGAACCACGTGACGCTGAAGGCCAGCGACTTCTTCCGCACCTTGACCGAAGCGAGGTGCAGGAAGACGTTCTGCTGAACGGCCAGCGCGCGGCGAAGATTGGTGGCTCCCGATCCGCTGCGGAAGATCGACCGCCAGACGCGCGTTTCGCGCAAACCTACGAGTTGGTTCTCGAGGGAATTTGCCATGTCACGTCCTCACAAACTGCTTCTGGCTGAGAGGTTCGGAACGGTCTACAAGCAGATCCCCTTCGTCGCTGATCCACGCTTTCAACCACTGTAAGGGCCGCGGCGCGGGACCTTCGATCTTGCTGCCATCGCGGTGAAACTTGCTACCGTGGCAGGGGCACGCAACGATCCCCAGTTCCGGTTTCCAGGCGGTCAGACAGCCGAGGTGCGTGCACACCGCGGACATAGCGTAGAGACCCTCCGGCCCGTGCACGATGTAAATGCCCGCCTGCAGGTCTTGCGTCACCGATCCCTGCGGATAACGGTCCGGTTTGCCGGCATTGGTGATTGGCGAGGGTTCATAGAGGACATTCGGCGCCAGGAATTCGTAGCCGAACACCGAGGCTCCCGCGCAGGCCACACAAATGGAGCCGACGCCCAGTTGGACGAACGCCTGCCGCCTGCTGGTGTCCGGGCTTTTTGTTTCCTTGCGATCGGATTCGCTCATTGGGCCTCCATATACAGCAACGAATAAGCTTCCATGGTGATCACGTTCACCGGGCACCTCTCGGCACACAACCCGCAACGAATGCAGCGGGTTTCGTCCTTGATCATGGCCGAGCCCGTGATGATGCCGAGCTCCTCGGCCGCCACATCGTCCAGTTCCACGCGAAAGCTCGACGGGCTGGCCTGGATCTGCGCCAGCACCTCGGGCGGGAACTCAATGCTTTCCAGCGGCACGAGTTGGATGCAATGCTCCGGACAGACATCCACGCAGCCGCCGCACAAAATACACTGGGAACCGTCCGGCTCGTTCCCTTCAAAAACCGTATTGATCCAGCAGCGCAGGCAGCGGCGCGCCTCCTGCATTGCCGAAACCTCGTCGTAGCCGGTCTCAACTTCAGTAACGCCGGTGCGACGGTCCAATGGAAGCATGGGCACCGGTTCACGGCCGAGATTCATGAAATCGTGGAACATCCGGTGGTGGTCGAGCACTTCGATCTCGACCTCTGGATCGGGACGCTCCACGCCCCTCAAATGTCGATCGATGCCGGCTGCGATCCGCTTGCCATCGCCCACGCTATCGATGATGAGGCGCGGTCCGAACACGCAATCGCCGCCCGCAAACACGCCGGGCGCGGAGGTCATGAGGGATTTTCGGTCCACGACGATCAGCCCGCGCCCCGAAATCTCGACGCCATCTTCGGGTGTGAGGAAGTCGAGCCGCGGCGCCTGGCCGATGGCCAGGATCACGGTGTCGCATTCGATGGTCGCTTCGCTGTGGTCTTCGAAGGTGGGGTTGAACCTGCCGGACGCATCGAATACCGACTTCGTCCTGACGGTTTCCAGCCCTACCACTTTGCCGTCTTTGCCCAGCACCCGGTGGGGCCCTTGGCCGTCCCGCAGGACAATCCCTTCGAGCTCGGCCTCCTCCACCTCTTCCAGAGCCGCCGGCATCTCAACGCGCCGCTCCAGGCAGACGATGCTGACCTCCCGCGCCCCGAGGCGCAACGCCGACAGCGAGATGTCCACCATCTCGTGCGTAGCCACGGCGCTGATGTTTTCGTCGCTCGGCTCGGCCTCATCAGGCCGGTGCTGTTTGAGTACCTCGCGCGCTGCCGAGCGTGCCACGTCCATTGCCACGTTGCCGCCGCCAATCACCACCACTCTCTTGCCGATGGTGAAGCGGTAACCCAGGTTCGCGTTCAACAGGAAGTCGATCCCCTTATGAACACCATCCAAATCGACTCCGGGGATGGAAAGGTCGCGACTGCGGTGCGCGCCCACGGCGAGCACCACGGCATCGAACCGCTCGCGCAGGAACTGGATAGTGAAATCGCGACCGGCGGCCTGATTCGTTTTGAGCGTCACACCGCCGGCATCGAGGATCTCGCGGATCTGCGCTTCTACCACGCTCCGCGGCAAACGGTATTCGGGAATCCCCAGGCTTAGCATTCCGCCCGCCACCGCAGCGGCCTCGAAGATCGTCACGGAATAGCCCAACCGCGCCAGATCATGTGCCGCCGAAAGCCCCACCGGGCCGCTTCCCACGATGGCGACCCGAAACCGCATTGCGGCGGCCGGCGTCCGCCGGATTTCCAAAGGATGCCGCGATTCCGGACCGTAGCGTTCGGTGAGAAACCGCTTGAGCGCGCGAATCGAAATCGGCTTGTCGATAGCGCCTCGCCGGCAGGCCGTTTCGCAGGGATGCGCGCACACACGCCCGCAAATGCTGGCCATGGGGTTGGGCTCCCGCGCGGTGCGGTACGCCTCTTCGAAACGCCCTTCGGCGATCAGGGACACGTACCGTCCGGCGTTGGTTCCTGCCGGACAGGCCATCATGCAGGGAAAGTTGGAGGCCAGCCACTCACGGTCGACCTTCTTGTCCTCAAATCGGCTGAGCATGATGACCTTGCGTCAGGCCTGTCACTTCGTCAGCGCGAACTCGGCTGTCGCCGCGCCCGCAACCGTGACGGGTTTCGACTGGTTCTTGTAACCTTCGTGCCAAGCCGTTACGGTGTAGCTGCCGTCGGGAATATTGGCGATCTTGAAACTGCCCGTTTCGTCGCTCTCCGCGTAATACGGAGTCGGCGTGACGATGATATAACCCGACATCTCGGGATGCACGTTGCACAGCAGCGGTACCACTCCGACGGTATCGAACGTAAAGTCGCGCGTCTGTCCCTTGGGCCACGTGCCCATGTTGTGGGTCAGCTTCTTGTTGCCGCTAATGGCCGGCCAGAAGATGTTGTGCTGCACGTTGTCACTGTTCAGGAACTGCACCGTCACCCCGACGGGTGCGACCATGATGTGCGGCTGAAAGAGCAGTGATTTCTGGTCCATGATGAGGGGCTTATCCGGCTTGGGGAACGTCTTGCCCGCGACGGCTTCCACCCAAACCACCGAAATGCCCTTTCCGGCGGTGACCTTGCCCGTAATGTCACCGGCGTGTGCGGCCATGGCGCCTAACGATAGAAGAGTGAGAACAGCTCGAAATTCTGACACGATGAAATTTCCTTCCTTTCGCGATCTAGTAAACAAACTCAAGACCAAACAGCGCTGTATTGACCCGAAACGGATTGACCGCGACTAAGTTGCCGGTTACCGGATCGATTTGGACGGTCGCTATCTGCTGTGGGCGGATCTGGTATTCGAACGAGAACTTGATATTGGGATGAATCAGGAACTGAATCCCCGGTGTGAATCGGTTTCGCATCGAGTTGAAGGGCGCGAAGAAAGGCGTATTGGTAGCAAACGCCAGACCGTTGATCCGGTCAGCCGTGGAATTCACCCCATCCCAGCGCATGATCGCCATGACCCAGGGACGCACCATGTAATCCGCCTGAACGAAGCCGCCATCGAATCGCGCTGGTACGCTCCTGATGAAGGCGGCCGGGAGCGGCGAACCGGATGCCAACGGCAACGGGATCAGCGCGCCTGTGCTATCCACGGGAAGCAGGTTCTGGTCGCGGCCATACATATACACGCCGTAGATGTTGAAGTGACGGTAATTGAAATTGAAATCGCCGCCCACGCGAAAATACGGTTCGTGCACGCGGAGAATCGTGCTGGTCCCCGCGAATTGCTGCAGCGAGTCGCCATACATATAGAACGATCCAAAGTTCAGGTACGTATGATCGCGCGGACCCGTGGTCCCCGCGGCCTGTACGTCGTGCCGGCTTTCCGAATCGCGCTCCAGATTGAAGCGGTACGAAAGCCGTCCATAGATGTTCTTGAAACTCGAATCCGATCCAAAGCCGACTCCGCCGTTCGCGCCGCCGGTTGCGGAGGGGACGTACGGACTGTTGTTGGACGATTGATCGATATTCGAAGTGTTCTGATCCACCACGGCGACCGAGTAATGGTACCCGCCATATTGATGGCCGCCGCTCACCTCAATTCCCTTCGCGGCATTCGCAAACGTGAACTGGTTCGACACATTCTGTTGCAGCGCTACCAGAGGATTCATGGCCCCGATGTTGGCCTGCGAGTAGATGTCGTAGGGGCTCAGGTTGTAGCTGCGCGCCTGAGTTATTGGCAGATCCAGTTCAAACTGCCCGAAACGTACAGTCAGGAAATCTTTGGGGAGTTTCAGGAAGCGGCCCACGTTTACGAATTTCAGGTATGCGTCACCGAGCTCGCCCGCACTATTGACACCGGAGACACTGATGTCATCGTCGACCCAGAACGCGATACCACTTCCGAAATTGCCCGCGGTGAATATGCTGAAGAGCCCGCTGGCAACGTCCGTTCCCGGGATGACTTGGGGAACGCTCCCCGGTGCGGTGAGGTTATCGAAACGGTTCCGGTTGGCTCCGGTCACCTGGAAGAACGAGTTGAACCGCAGGCCGATCGGCGGCATGCCGGGAATCGTTCCGGGCCAAACCGACCCGGGAAAAGTCTGCTTCTGCGCTTCAGCACCCAACATTACGGGCGCTACCTTAATGTATGTGTCGTCATCCTTGGGAAACTGAAAACCTGCGTCCTTGAACGCCTTCCCGAAGTCATTTAGCTTCGGAAAGTCGATATGGCATGTCATACACGAGGTGGCGTATTGGCGGGAGAACGCAGGAATTGCGTTCCCTCTTTGCGTCAGCACAAATGCGCAGAGCGCCAGCGTGACAAGCGCCAGTAAACTCTTCAGCACGGTCCGCACGGTTAACCTCTTTCCGGGCCTCAATATCGGGTAGCACTCTCGTCGAGTGGCACCGCGTGCATTTGGTGGGCCACCATTGCGGATGAACTGTATCTTCTTGATGCTGTATAGCGTTAGCTCAGATTGAAGCTCGATAGCTACCGGCAATATTGGGGCACTAGCCACGAGGCCCTTTCCTTGCCCTGCGTGAAAACACCCAAGATAGTGGAATGTCAGACTCGAATATGTTGAATATTTCGATAGGTCTCGTCCGCCCCGTACCCGGTGCCGAAAGCGCTTGAATGCATGAATGAGCTGCCGTGAGCGGGGGAAATTGAATTTCCCCGTCGACGTGCCGGCTCCTATACGCTCAAGGTATCCAAGTTTGGCTTACGACTAAAACTGTTTGGGATTTGGTCGGTCTGCATACTTATGACGAAATCTCGGGTGAGTTTCGTCGTAACTGCGTTTGGCGACGTTCCAGAGCTTGTCGGCAACGATCAACCATCTTTTTTCGCTCGGCACTGCTCGCTTTCGTAAACTCTGGACCGTAGACAACGTGCGCGAGCTTCTGACGGCCAAGCGGCGGTCCACCGATTTCAATCCATTTGTCGTAAATGATGGAAGTCCAATATCCCTAGGCGTTCCTTGGTTTTCCGCGAGGGTCGACGAAGACGCCTTCTGGAGGTCTAATGCCTATTCTGACCAGCCATAAATACAGGAGTAGGTTATACGCCTCCGGACAGTTTTCTCTCGCAGCCGCGCCGAGCAACTGAAAGAACGGATGCTATTTCAATTCCCGCATCAACGGAGGAAGGGGCGACTGAAGGCTGGGCGTTGATAGCATTTGCGCCATTGACGTTCCCTCGAGCGTGGCGACAAGCGGTAACAAAAAATCGGCCTCCGATCGTTGGCTCTGATACCTAACTATGAACTCGTCGTAAGAGTTGCTTACGACGACCTAACGCACCTATGTTAATTTTCGACATCCCGGATTCGGTGGCCTCCTGGTAATCAAAGCCGCATCCAACCCCCAGGATTATCAGAGCCCGAGGGCCTGTTGCAACTGGCAAGCCTTTCAAAACGAATCCTCTTACTGCAACGAGCAGGGGCGGACCGCCCCCAGGGGGTCGCATGCGCGCGTGCTCCTTTCAAGATTTGCGCCTGGAAAGTCAGGCCGGACAGCCTCTGACAAAGATGAATGATTTCTTGGTTTCCTGTGGCGTGACATCGTCAGGCTATCGCACAGCCCCACTCTGTCCGCATCGTTCCTCCGCTGGTCCTCCGGTGCACAAGGTATTAACCAGTTCAATTGCCTCTCGCCAAGCGCGGAGGTGCTCCACCGAGATGGTAGAAGCGTCGTGCCGTCCGGTGACACTTCCCCCAAGACGACCATCCGCTGCGCCATCTACACTCGGAAATCGACCGAGGAGGGGCTGGACCAGGATTTTAACTCACTCGACGCCCAGCGGGAGCCTTTCTCGGTTCCGCGGCTCCGGCTCTTGAGTTAGATCGTTCGCCTTTGTCCAGACGGTGCGGTTCACGACGGCCTGGTGCTCGCCAGGATAGATCTTTCCCTTATGGTTGACCTCTCCGACGTAAAGCACGTTGGTCAGCAGCCGTACTAGCAGGTTGCGGAAAAAGTCGCTGGGCCACTTACAATGGCACTTACTAACATCTGCAAGTGGTTGATTCTACACTCGACCAAGCGCCAAATCGGACCGTTTCTGGGATCAAAATACCCTTTTTCCGCAACCTGCTAGGCCGGCTCCATGCCGCTTCCGCAGGTGGCACACGTCAGCAGGCCCTGCAAGATGGCTAAGGTAGTCGTCGCTACGGCGGACCTGGCCCGGCTGGGGGAGTGTCTCGCGCTCGCATCACTCAGAGCATGAATCTGCGCAACATGGCGCCCGCTATCCAGGAGCAACTATTGTTTCTGTCCTCGGAAGCAGGAAGAAAATCAGCGAAGTAGCCTTGCGCAGAATCGCGAACGAGACGGACTGGGGCCGCCAGACGGAGATGTTCGAAGCGTTGCGGATTGATTGACTTCAAACCGATCCGGCAAATCCGCCGGTGCCGGCACTTCATTTCCGGGAGCGAGTTAGAATGCAAGAAAACGACTTAAACGCACGACCAGGCGAGCGGTTCAACTGTTACACCTGCAACCCGCGAATGCGGGTTATAACGGGAGAAGTGAAACCTAACAGAGTGCAATCCACATTGCCAACGATTCTTGTTTTGTTGGTGATTTCGATCTTGTGCCCTACGCATCTCGCAGCCCAGCTCGGCGGCATCGTAGGAAGTGTTTCCGATCCTTCGGGAGCCTCCATCGGCGGAGCGGTGGTCCGCGTCACCAATACCAGCACGGGGCTAGAGTGGCAAACGAAGACCGGCCTGCAGGGCGATTACTCGTTGGGGCTTCTTCCGCCCGGGGTGTATGTGGTGGAAGCGACAGCCGCCGGGTTTTCTCCAGCGCGCGCGTCCGCAGTTCAATTGCTGGTCAATGCGACGCGCCGTATCGATCTGCAGCTGACTCTGGTGACGGTCAAGGAGAACCTGCACGTGGAGGCAGTGCCGCCAGTAGTCGAGACCGAAACTTCCGAGCAAGGCTTGGTTGTCGGCGAGCAAATGATTAGTAATCTGCCGCTGAACGGGCGCGATTTTCTGCGACTCGCGAGACTGGCTCCGGGGGTATCCGGCGCGACGGATAATCCCGCCTCACCGGCCGGCCCGTTTAACGTAAATGGCCAGCGGGACCTGTCCAACAATATTCTGATCGACGGGATCAATGTCAATGCGGGGGGCAGCGCCAATGGACGCATCAGCCTCGCGCCGGGCAATGATCCGGCCGTCGGTCAGTCCGGCAGCAGCGTGGCGCTGGTCTCAGTAGACGCGGTGTCCGAGTTCAAAGTGCAGACACAAATGCAAACTGCGGAATTCGGCGGTTTCTCCGGCGCCGTCATCAATGTAGACACCAAGAGCGGCAGCAATGAGCTTCACGGCAGCGGCTATGAGTTTCTGCGCAACAGCGACCTGGACGCCAACAATTTTTTCAACAATGCCAATGGCGTTTCCAGGACGCCTTCCCGCAATAATTTCTTCGGCGGCACGCTCGGCGGGCCAATCCGCAAGGATCGCACGTTCTTCTTTGTGTCGTTCGAAGGCCTGCGGCAGCGCGTCGGCGTTAATGCGAATGCGCGGGTGCCATCGCTGGCCGCCCGTGCCGAGGCCAGCCCTGCGATCCAGAATCTGATTGACGAGTACCCTCTGCCGACCGGACCAGACAACGGTGACGGCACCGCGAACTATTTCGCCACCGCCACCAACCTCGTGGGCGAAACGGATTTCAGCGGCCGTCTGGACCACCGTTTTTCCGGCAGCGATGACTTCTTCGCGCGCTACTCGTTCAGCGACTCACTGAGCCTGCTTCGTTCGTTTTATCTCAACACGCTTTCGCGCAACCGATCGAGGCTGCAAAGCGTGAGCCTTTCAGAAGTGCACCGCATTACGACGCAACTCTTCAACGAGGCGCGATTCGGATTCGTGCGCAGCGCCAATATTTCCGTGGGAGCCGCGGACAGTTTCGGCGGCGCGGAACCAATTCCATTAAATGCGGCAGGCGATGCGATTTTGCCGGGAATCGAAACCTTCAGCCTGGCTTTCGCCGAATCGCCGAGTCCGCCGGAGGGGCAGAATAACAATCTCTTCAGCTTTAATGACGACTTGACTTACGTTCACGGCCGCAACACCTTCAAGTCCGGTTTCTGGGTGCGGCGCGTGGAGGGCAACGTCAACCTCCAACCGCTTTCGAGCGGAGTGTACTTCTTCAATACGGTCACCGACTTGGTCAACAACAACCCCTCCTCCTTCTTCAATCAAGTGGCGGAAACCGATTTCGGCGTGCGCTTCACCAATTTTGCCTTTTACAGCCAGGACGATATCCGGATCACTCCCCGGCTGAAGCTCAACCTCGGCCTGCGTTATGAGATCGACACGGCGCCCACGGAGGCCCACGGACGCTTCAGCCCCATCGTTGGGCTGGATAACATCGCCACCGCGACCTTGGGCACTCCAGGCGCACCCGTTCACAACGGCAACTATCATGACCTAGCCCCGCGTCTCGGCTTCGCCTACCAGCTCACCGGCGATGCCAAAACCGTGCTGCGCGGGGGGACCGGCATCTATTACGATCTGCCGACTATCAACGCCACTCAACTGGCGTTTGGGCCACCGTTCAAGATCACGAATGTTCTACTCGGCAGCGCGCTGGGAGGTCCAGTGACCGTGCCGGTCAACCCCACGGAACTGGTTACCGCGATCACTGGCCAGCCGCCGTTTGGCAGCGCCACGGTTTACGATCCAACGAACTTTCGAACCCCTTTCAGCTACGAGTACAATCTGAACCTGCAACGGCAGCTTGATGCCAAGACAGTCGTGCAGGCCAGTTATATTGGATCACTAGGTAGGAACCTGATCCACTTACAGCCGTTGAACCTGCTCAGCCCGGCGACCGGTACAGCGCCCAATCCGAACTTCTCGGCAGGAGCCCTGGAACTGATCGAGACCAGCGCCGTGTCCAATTACAACGCCCTCCAGGCGAATGTGACGCGACGCCTGGATCGCGGCTTGCAAGTGACTGCTTCTTACACCTGGGCGCACTCGCTCGATGATTCTTCGAATGCGACGGGTACTTCGATCAACTCCTCATTCACCGGATCGAATCCCTCAGATTTTCGCGCCGAGTACGCTTCGAGTGACTTCGATATCCGCCACAATGTGGTGGTCGCATTCTCTTACGAACTGCCGGGCAACTCAGCGCACCGGCGAAATCCGGCCGCGAGGTTTCTGGGAGGCTGGTCGTTGGAGGGCATTTTCACCGCGCAAACGGGCCTGCCTTACATGCCTCTGCTTGGCGAGGACATTGCCGGCAATGGCGATCAGTTTGCGGCCAACAACCAGCGTCCCAACTTAGCGCCCGGCCAGCCGCTCTATATCGCTTCTTCAGCCCCGCCGTACCGTGTCGCCAATCCGGCGGCATTCACTATTCCCGTGGCCGGAACTTACGGAGATGCCGGCCGTAATATCCTCCGGGCCTCCGGGCTCCAACAGCTCGATCTGAGCCTTCTGAAGACTACGAAGGTCAACGAGCGATTTTCCGTGCAGTTCCGGGCCGAGTTCTTCAATGTTTACAATCACCCCAATTTTGCGTCGCCGGCCGCGTCGGGAAACAACCTGCTCACGGCGGGAAGTTCCTTCGGTCTCTCGCAGGAGATGGCCAACGCGTCGAGCGGCGGCTTGCTATTGCCTCTGTTCAACCAGGGCGGTCCACGCAGCGTGCAGATCGCTTTAAAGCTGCTGTTTTAGGGGGAGGCCGGACGTGCTCCAAGTCAGCGACATACGCAGAGAGCGTAAACCCGCATGCAGGGCTTCAACTCGACGTCGAGGCGAGTGCAATCGGCAGACCGGGCCGCGCGATGTCGTTACTGGCCGGCGCAGTGATCTGAAGGCACTCCCTTCGCTGACTCCTTGCGCCGCGGCGCGTGGCGATCGACATCCCTCTCGGAGCCGCAATCGAACACAATACCTTCGCTCCGTTGATGGCGCTCCATTTGGGCGGTGACAACACTTTTTACAGCCCGATTGAGCGTATCTCCATTTCCACCAACGGGGCTCACGACTGCGCAAATCCTCATCGGCAAAGCTTGTCCGCGGATCTGGCGGATGGTTTTCGACCCAACAATGTGCTGGGCGGAATGCCGACGAATGCATTGGAGTACAGTCCTGCACGGGACGCCCAGTTGTACGAATGGACACAAGACGCAATCAACAAGTGTTTTCGAGGTCAGGTACGTGAAGAATTCCAGATCCTGACATTCATTCAAGATGGCCTGATTACGGCCCCGTGTGGCGGTACTTTCGGAACCACCCAGTTTCCACAGCGGGCGGACCTTTCTTGGGTTTGACCCTAGATCCGCCGGCCCAAAATAACCGGTTACTGGGACGCCAGAGCACGCAAGAAGATTTCCCGAGGTCACTCGAACGCGCGTTACTAAAGAGAAATGCGCGGGAGCAACAGTGCACCGCGCCCGCGCGAGAAACAAATGTACTGTATGGAGAAACGGTTGACCCGGTGACCTAGTGTAGTGCGTCAAGCAGAATGCCGATTATCCAGGGCAACCGTTCGCGGACGGTCAACCGTATGAGCCCCGGTGATTCTTATGTATTTCCATGCCATGTGCGGCGAACCTGACCAGGCCGCGGACTGGGCCGAGAAGGCCATCGAACAACGTCATCCCATGGTGCCCGCATTACTGCGCACCTACTCTGGGAAGGTTTTGCGGTCTAGTCCACGGTGGCCGAGTTTGTTGCGGATACTGAATCTGCCCGAGGTGGGGCCGTAGCGTGGGCGGCATGGACACAATCGCTAATAGCCACGCGAACTAGCGAAAACGATCTCGTTGGAGATGGTTAGCTGGATTGTGGACGGATGGTCGGCCACTCTACCACTACTTATTTGGCGGACCTCGACTCGATCTGACACCCGAATTTGGAAAAGTAATGTACGAGTACGCCGTGATTCAGGAGTTGACTGCAAGACGACGGCGGCACGGGCACGTCCAGGGAATGCCGGCGTACTCTCAAATGATCGATGGCTCCGCAGTGCCGGGCTCTGGGCCAAAGCCGTGGGTGACGGCCATAGCTGTCCGAGAAGGGATGGTCTTCGCTGAACCGACCCTACTTCTTCAACCCCGCGGCCCAGTTGAGGACCACGGTAAACGGGATAACGCGGCCGGCGCCGGGCGGTGCGGCGAACAGGAAGCGCTTGCCGTCAGGCGAGAGGTCCCAGCCCAAGTTCGCCACTCCCAGCGGACCAGTGAACATGCGCCGCGGCGTACCGGCCTGGAATCCCTTGCTGGTGTCAATATCTACGGCCATCGCCTGACCATTAATGTAGTAGAACAACTCCTTGCCATCCGGCCGCCAGATGGGCCGGACTCCTCCGCCTTTCGAAACCAGCCACTTCGCTCCCGTGCCGGCGGGCGCCTCGGGCGTGAACGGCCGGACGTAGATTTCGATGGTGCCCGATTCCTGGGAGGCATAGGCCAGCCAACGACCGTCCGGAGATACTCTCGCCATGCCTTCATTGAACTGCGTCTGCAAGAGAGCAACCGGTTTGGCCTCGCCCGGAAACGGGAGGGCCCACATGTCTGCGGCCGTCTTGGGGCTCGTGCTGTCGAAGAGCAAGAAGCGGCCGTCCCTGGTCCAATGCTCCACTGTCTTCGGCTCGTCGGTTTTCAAGAGCAGCTTTTCTTCGCCCGAACCGTCGGAGGGCTTGATGTACAGGTCCATCTGCCCGCCGCGATTGGAACTAAACGCGATGTTCTTGCCGTCCGGCGACCAGGCGGGAGCATCGTCGTCGGCGGGATCGAAGGTGAAGCGTGTGCTGGTGCCGCGCGCAACATCCAGAATCCAGATATCCCGGTTCACCGACTCGGCCGATGCGACAGCCACGCGGCTGCCATCTGGAGAAATGGCTGGAGACGAGTAGAAGCCCGGGTCGCCCAGAGTGCCTGCGGGATTGCCCTGCTGGTCGAGCCACGTGAGGACGGTTTGTGACCCGGTGCCTGCCCGGTAGACCAGCGTGCCGGTGTCCGATACGGAGAAGAGGCCATGATTCGAGATGGTAAAAGAATCGACTCCGTCAACGATGGCCACGGGTTCGCCGCTCAGGGTCATCTTCGATGGGTCGAAGGGCTGCGCCATCAAGGTGGCCCCGCGCAAGAAGATCAGGTGCCCTGTGCCGCCGCCGGGCGCGGGCGCATAATAGGCTTGGCGGTCGGTGGCCAGCAGACGCCGCATGTTCTGCTGATTCGGCTGGGCGTCGATGGAACCGATATAGATCCCTGCTTTGGCTGCGTCGGAGGTAACCCGCAGATACAGGAAATGCTTTCCATCCGGCAGAAATTGTGGCCAGAGGTGGCCGGTCTCGCCTGGGGCCGGAACAGTGAGGGGACTTGCCTGGCCGCCCGAAGCAGATACCCGCAGGATAGGGTGTGCCCCCCCGGTGACCGAGCCGGCGATGATCACACCATCGGAGTTCCAACCCGCTCCGCTCAGGAGGCCGGGAAAATCCGCGATGTTTTGCGGCGGTCCTCCCTGAATATCCACTTTCTTGAGTTTGTTGCCGACGGCGAAAAGGACCCAGCGGCTATCGTAGGACCAGGACGCGGGCGCTTGTGCTCCCTCCGCGCCCTGTAACGCGCGCACTTCGACGCCATCGAGCGCACGTATGTAGTAGTGCTGAAGGCGGTCTTCGCCGAATGCGGGGAACACCATCCAGCGTCCGTCGGGAGAAACCGCCATCGCCGCCTGGCTGATGAACGTCATTTTCTCGGAGGGTCCGACCTCGAAGCGCACAGCTTGCGTGGGGGCTGGTTTGCGCCACGGAGCCCACAGCGCCAGTGCCACAGCGGCGATCACCCCCGCCGCCGCAACCGCGGGCCACAGCCACTTCCGGCGCGACGGCAGCGGGACCACGGGCTGAATCCCGCTGCTGCTCATGCTCGCCGATGCGTTGGTGGGGCCCGCCAGATCGATCAGCTCCAGCGTCTGCTTCAGGTCGTGCGCCGAATGCCAGCGCTCGGACGGTTTCTTCTCCAGACACTTCCGCACGACTCGGTCAAGCGCCCGTGGCGTCATCGGTTGGAACTGCTGGATCGGCGCCGGCTGGTCCTTCAGCACCGCCGCCAGAATCGCGGTCCCGGTTTCGCCATCGAAGGGGCGCGTGCCGGTGAGCATCTCATAGAGCACCGCTCCAAAGGAAAAGATGTCGGACCGCTCATCCGTGTCCTTGCCTTCCGCCTGTTCCGGCGACATGTAGTGCAGCGTGCCGACGATCGAACCCGACTCGGTGATCGGCGTCGTCTGCGTAAGCATCTCGCTGGACCCCGATGCGCCGAACTTCGCCCCGCCGCTGAGCTTCGCCAGG